>ERZ1673752.1683-NODE-1683-length-29382-cov-22.939782_pt1 | contig 29382 bp, 26 predicted proteins | sample MGYA00580195_ERZ1673752 | MGnify/ENA primary metagenome ERZ1673752 (study PRJEB41218, sample SAMN15661744) | gut metagenome | host: Homo sapiens | place: Canada: London | collected 2015-08-20/2019-03-30 | study: EMG produced TPA metagenomics assembly of...
GTTTCTGTTTCATGATCCTTACTCTTTCTATGTTCCTAATACTCTTTTGCTCCTTTGAGCTGCGCACTATAACCAACCAGCAAGCATCTTGTTCCCTGCCTGCAAGGGGAGCGCACTACTCAAAGAAAGCATCGCGCGACAAAGATAACGAAAATGCTGACACGAAAGGTATATACCTCCAGAGTGAAACCTATATACCTTTCAACTGAAACTTATATACCTATCAACCGAAACCTATATACCTATCAGCTGAAACCTATATACCTATTGAAAGAGGCTTATGGGGAGTTCTGCGGAAGGGGATCGGCTTTTAAATGCTCGGAATAGGCTACCTTTGCAACGGATTATAGGGAAAAAGAAATACAATGGCAGCCAAAGAGCATCAGTATGACCCGGGAGAGGTCGAAGAAAAATGGTATAAGTACTGGATGGACGAGCATCTTTTTGAGTCTCATCCAGACAAGCGCACGCCTTATACAATAGTTATTCCTCCACCCAACGTTACCGGTGTGCTCCATATGGGGCACATGCTCAACAATACGATACAAGACATATTGATACGTAGAGCGCGTCTAAAAGGGTATAACGCGTGCTGGGTTCCGGGAACCGACCATGCATCCATAGCCACAGAAGCGAAGGTTGTTGCTAAATTGGCGTCCGAAGGTATCCAGAAACATGATCTCACACGCGAACAATTCCTTGAACACGCTTGGGATTGGACGCGCGAACACGGCGGTATCATCCTTGAGCAGCTCAAACGGTTAGGAGCGTCCTGTGATTGGAGCCGCACGGCATTTACCTTAGATGAGGTACGGAACCGCTCGGTAGTAAAGGTATTCTGCCAACTTTATGAGGAGGGGCTGATTTACCGAGGCGTTCGCTTGGTTCATTGGGATCCAAAAGCAGAAACGGCGTTGAGCGACGAAGAGGTAATTTACAAGGACGAAGTGGGCAAGCTCTACTGGCTTCGTTACCGATTTGAATCGCCAGAAGATGGTGATTATCTTATCGTTGCCACCACACGTCCGGAAACTATTATGGGCGATACAGCGCTCTGCGTGCACCCCGAGGACGAACGTTACAAACGCTTTGTGGGCAAGAAGGTAATTGTGCCTTTAGTAGGACGATCCATCCCCATTATTGCAGATAGCTATGTAGAGCGTGATTTTGGTAGCGGATGCCTTAAAGTTACGCCTGCGCACGACGTTAATGACTACAACTTAGGGATAAAACATCACCTTCCGTCCATCGATATTTTCAACAACAATGGTACTTTAAATGAAAACGGAGGTTCCTACCAAGGAATGGACCGCTTCGACGTACGTAAACAGATCGCCAAAGATCTTGAAAAAGCCGAGCTTATGGAGCGGATTGAGGTCTATACGAACCGCGTAGGCTATAGCGAACGCACAAACGTACCTATCGAACCGAAGCTTTCTATGCAATGGTTCCTCAAAATGGAAGGTCTTGCTCGTCCGGCATTGGACGCCGTAGAACAGGACGAAGTACAACTCATTCCGGCAAAATTCAAGAATGTGTACCGCCACTGGATGGAAAACATTAAGGACTGGTGCGTTAGCCGTCAGCTATGGTGGGGTCACCGTATTCCGGCATACTATCTACCTAACGGCGATTGCATCGTGGCGGAAAGCCCCGAAGCGGCTCTTGATAAGGCGAATGCACAGGTAAACGGAGGAAATAAGTTAACTCTAAACGACCTAAAGCCTGAGGAAGATTGCTTAGATACATGGTTCAGCTCGTGGTTATGGCCAATGAGCGTGTTCGGTGATTTCCTAAGTAACGAGGAAAACAAGGATCTTTCGTACTACTACCCCACTAACGCGTTGGTAACAGGTCCGGATATTCTTTTCTTCTGGGTAGCGCGTATGATTATGGCGGGATATAAGTTCAAGGGTGAACGTCCGTTCCAGCACGTCTATCTGACCGGTATTGTTCGCGATGCACAAGGAAGGAAAATGTCCAAAAGTTTAGGCAATTCGCCTGATCCTATCGCATTGATGAATCAATACGGAGCCGATGCCGTTCGTTGCGGCCTAATGATGGCAACCTCCGCCGGTAACGATTTGCTGTACGATGAGGCTCTTATTGAGCAAGGGCGTAACTTCTGTAACAAAATTTGGAATGCCTATCGGTTAGTAGAACAGCTTCCTGTGGACGAAAATCTCCCACAAACGGAGGAAGCGCAACAAGCGGTTGAATGGTTTAACGGATTCCTCGGCAACGCCATCAATGAAGTTGAGGATTTGATGAGTAAGTACCGTATCAGCGAAGCTATGACACTGCTGTACAGACTGTTCCGCGACGATTTCTCCTCGTTCTATTTGGAAGCCATTAAACCCCAATTTGGTCAGCCAATTGATAGGATAACTCACGATCAAACAGTAGCTTTCTTCGAAACGCTACTTCAATTGCTTCATCCTTTTATGCCATTCATTACGGAGGCTCTATGGCAGGAATTGAAACCACGGCAACGCGGGGAAAGCATTATGCTTACGCGCCTTCCGGAAGCCGGATCGGCAAATGAGGAACTTTTGCACGCAGTTTCAGTAGTACGCAACGTAATTACTGAAGTACGCAACGCTCGAAATAAGAACAATATTCCTAAGGGAAATCGGCTTTCGTTGGTGACACCGGCCGATCATCCTACTGAGGCGGATGCACTTCTTCGCAAACTAGCTGTAGTTGATACGGTACGGGAGGAAGAAAGCGATGGCATCAAAGCCGGTTTTATCGTGGAAACTTATTCCTATTCACTGCTGATCGATAGTGCTGTGGACAAGGAAGCGCTCCGCAAGAAACTACTTGCCGATTTAGCCCATCAGGAAGGATTCCTCAAAGGTGTAGAGAAAAAGCTTGCAAACGAGCGTTTCGTGGCAAATGCACCGGAGGAAGTTGTGGCGGTAGAACGCAAGAAACAAGCCGATGCCAAGAGCCGTATTGCTGCACTACAAGCCCAACTTGCCGAAATAGAGGGTTAATTCGTTAATACACTCCGCCACGGCTCCACGAGTATGCAAATCGATATCATCACGCTTTTCCCCGATGCGGTACGGGCAATGCTCTCCTACTCCATCTGCCAACGGGCACAGGACAAGGGATTGCTCCGTATTGGCGTGTACGATTTACGCGATTGGAGTTCCAACCGATGGCGTCGCGTGGACGATTATCCCTATGGTGGTAGCGCCGGAATGGTTATGGCAGTAGAGCCAATTGCTCGTGCTATTGAGGAACTGCGTGCATCCGCTCCATATGACGAAATTATCTATACTTCTCCGGACGGAGAGCAATTTAACCAGAGCAGAGCAAACGAACTATCCCTCAAGGAGCATCTACTCATACTCTGCGGTCATTACAAAGGTATAGATCAACGCGTTCGCGACCACTATATCACAAAAGAAATCTCCGTGGGAGATTATGTACTAAGCGGAGGAGAACCGGCTGCAGGCATCATTGTTGATACCATTGCGCGGCTCATTCCGGGAGCTATCGGCGATGCCGAAAGCGCTCTGAGCGACTCCTTTCAGGACGGGTTACTTGCTCCTCCCGTATATACACGTCCGGCGGAATATAATGGTTGGAGGGTGCCTGAGGTTCTTTTGAGCGGAAATGCAGCTAAGATAGCTGCGTGGCAGGAGGAACAGGCATTGGAACGTACCAAACGCCTCCGACCGGATCTATTGGATTACACACATAACTTTAGCAGAAAAGAAGAAAATGAACGCACACACTAAAGCAGTAGTAGCTAAAATGTTGCTATCGGCAGATGCTGTAAAGCTAAGTCCCTGTAAGCCTTTTACGTGGGCTTCCGGCATTTTGTCACCCATCTACTGCGACAACCGCCGCACACTATCCTATCCGATGGCTCGCGGCTATATCAAAATGGCATTGGCACAAGCCGTTGCAGAGCAATACCCTTCCGCAGAAATGATTGCAGGCGTAGCTACCGGTGCCATAAGCTGGGGTGTTATGGTGGCGGAAGAATTAGGTCTTCCCTTCGTTTATGTCCGTCCGAAACCCAAAGATCACGGTTTGGAAAACCTAATTGAAGGATATTTACCCGAGGGAAGTCGCACGGTAGTTATTGAAGATCTTATTTCAACCGGTGGAAGTAGCCTTAAAGCCGTCGAAGCCCTACGCGATGCCGGTGCAAAGGTAGAAGGGCTTATTGCCGTTTACACGCACGGATTTGAAGAAGCAGTTCATCGTTTTGAGGAAGCAAAATGCCCTATGGATACGCTTTCGGACTATGATGCTGTTCTCGAAGCCGCTTCCGCGCAACAGCTCGTAGATGCCAAAACCAAAGAAGTACTGGCAACGTGGCGGAAAGATCCGCACCATTGGCAGGCTCCCACCGCAATTTAATCTCATTTCCGTATATGACGATACAAAGTAAAGAATATACCGTTTCGGCTTCCGCCGAGGATATTTTCGGCAAATTATCCGATTTGAATAACCTCAAGCCGCTTGCTGAAAGTGTTCAGAACGATAAGTTTTCTCTCGAACCGATAGATGCCACGCGGTGCCGCGTATGCATTTCCGGAGGACTTTCCGTCACTTTTGCCGTAACGGAAACCATTCCAAACGAAAGAATCACCCTGGCATCTGAGGATAAAGGTCTTCCTGTTTCAGGCATGCTGAGCATAAATCTCAAAGAAGCCACCCTTTCCGAAACTTCCCTTTCGGCAGAAATTGATGCCGATGTACCCATCTTCCTTCGCGGAATGGCAAAACCGATGATGCAACAGGCTGTCGAGAAGCTGGCGGAGGTACTCGCCAAAATTCCATATAACGCGTAAGCAATGACGGCACGGCAACGTATCCATTCGCTATTTGCAGGCGTTTTGCTCCTTATTACGTTTGGGTGTGCCCCGAGCGTAGAGCCTACGTTGCCGAACTTGCCCGTATATTGCGAAATTGACCTCAATAGTGCCGAGGCTAAAGATTTGCGCGCCGACGGGGGATGGATGCGAATCGATCGTCCTTATACCGCAGTTACACACATCGGTTTTGGTGGGTTGCTCGTTCTCCATTCACCCATAACGGATGGTAGCGGGAACGCCTTTTTCGCTTATGATGCTGCCTGCCCGGTGGAAAGAGCCAGGGATGTGCGTCTTTCCGTAAACGATAAACTCAATGCCTATTGTCCTAAGTGCGGCAATGAATTCAGCATCTTGTACGGAGGCGGCAATCCGCTTACCGAAGAGAACAAGTTGCCAATGCGTCGCTACGCCGTATACCGAAACGGCACTATGCTTATTATCCGCAATTACTAATGGCACGCCGTTTCGTCTCTTTCTCGCTTCTTTGGCTTCTTCTCTCCCTTTGTGGAGCCGTTGTATATGGACAGAACGCTAACAAACTCCCGGGAGAAACCGCCAAGGATGACGATCCTGAGCTGATACACCGTAAGGAAACGCTCAAGGCATTTACAATGCATCCGTATGTATTTCGGCTTACTCAGGCCGCTCCGGATACCACCGCGCTTAACTACTATCGACACGCTTATCCGGAAGGCAGTTCGCTTGCACTCGCTTACAATGGTAATGCCATAGGACCGCGCCTACAGCAAACATATTTTGATCGCGAAAGCGAATGGAATCCCTTCATCTTTGGCACTGCATACGATGGGTTGCTTTACCACGCCGACCGCGTCCTCTACTACGACACAAAGTCTCCTTTCACCGATATTTCCTATACGCGTCACGGTGCCATTGCCCAGCGCGAGGAGCTGTTTGATATGACTTTGGCGCTGAACTTCGGCAAATCAATCAATGTGGGCGGTGATTTTGCCTATTGGCTCTCCAGAGGAAAATACATTGCTCAGCGCAGCAAGGCGGTTAATTACCGTCTTTTTGGCTCTTTCAAACAGAATCATTACGAAGCGTATGCTTGGTTCGGCAATAACTACTTCCGTATGACCGAGAACGGAGGTATTGCGGATGATAGCTACATCACTGATCCCGATCAATATGCATCCTCTCGTCGCAACATTGATGCTATTGAAATACCGGTTCGTTTCGCTTCTGGAGTAGGCAACAGCCATTTTGTGGGGCAGGCTCAGCTGAACCATCGCTACAACTTCGGCAAAGAGCGTTTCTTCCTTGTGGGTAATATGATGCCCGACGGCACTAGAGCCGAGCGCGACACCAGCCTATTCGTAACCTATGCTGCTGTAGAGCATCGATTGGAGTACTACAAAGGCACACGTATCTTTGTGGGCAACAACGATAAACTGAAGGAAGTTTATCCCCAGCATAACGCCTATTGGTGGGCGAGAACGCGCGATAATAAAGTGGATACTACCCTATTCGCGCCATTTGATTCCACTCGCTACACGCGCATCAACAACACAATTGCTCTATCCCTGCGCGAAGGTTTTCGCCCATGGGTCAAATTTGGACTGACCGCTTACGTACGTTTTCAGAATCAATTCTACTTCATGCGCGACTCCATTCCGGGGAACAACGGGCAAAGCAAGGACTTTTCCGTTTACGTAGGTGCTAATTTAGCCCGAACCGGAGGCAAAGGGTTGCTCCGCTTTGATGTAACCGGTGAAATGGCACCTGTCGGCAGAGATGCCGGCAATATACGTGTAAACGGATCGCTGGGGACCCTCTTTACGCTCGGTAAATTCCCTTTTCAGATTGAAGCCTTCGGGCTCTTTAATAACCTAAAGCCACCCATCTTTCTCGAGCATCACAGAGGCAGCTATATTCGCTGGGACAAAGGCTTTGGCTTCACGCAGCGAATCGTTGTAGGCGGTAGGATTTCCGTACCGCGTTGGGGTACTTCCGCTTCCGTATCCTCCGCTACCCTCCACAACAGCATTTACTTTGACGAGGATTTCCTCCCCTACCAGCACAACGGCGTGATACAGATTCTTGAAGCCAGGCTCCATCACAAGCTGAATTGGCGCATATTGAACTGGGAGGCGGAAGCCTCTTACCAAATGACCTCCAATGCAGCGGTCATTCCCTTGCCCACACTGAGCGCATACGCCTCGCTGTACCTTGATTTCTATATAGCTAAAGCGATGCGGACACAACTCGGCGTTGACGGATACTTCCACACACGTTATCATGCCCCCTATTACGACCCAGCCACGCAACAGTTCATCAATCAGAAGAGCGTTTCCATCGGGAACTATCCGCTACTCAATATCTTTGCAAACTTCAAGTTGCGTCGTTGCCGTTTTTTCCTTGTTTACTACAACGCGGCAGAGCTGTTCCTCAATCCGAGCGAACGCTTCTCATTGGCGCACTACCCCGTCGATCCTGCCGGATTGAGAATCGGCATTAGCTTCGACTTCAATAACTAACCCAAGCCGTACCGAGCGTTTCTTCCATCGCTTGTCGGTGTTTAATGCTCAATAGGAACGCCTCTGTACCGACTATCCAGCGCCAACTCGTTGTTTTCTCTAAAGTAGAGTGATCCGCCCTTGGCATAGAAGATAGGATTATCCACGCTAATGCGAACATATGGCGGCATATCATCGTCACCCAGAGGGTACTTGCGATAAAAGTCTGATGCAATCTCCTTCAAGCTAGCAGGGAGATCTATTTCCTTCACGTTCGGGAACGAACTGTACCCAATCCGCTCTACTCCTTCAGGTATCAGCACCTTTTCCGGACAGGAATTATAGAAAGCCTCGGGACCTATCTCTTGTACGGAAGAGGGTATTTCAAGACGCTCCACTAACCAATTATAACGGAAACATTTATCCGGAATGGCGCGCAGGTTTCGCGATAGCCTTAAGTCATTGATGAGACAGCCGTAAAAGGCACTCTCGCCTAACTCCATTACCGAATCGGGAAGGGCAACGCTATCCGTCTTGTCTACCCAAGCGAATGCCCAAGCTCCAATGTATTGCAACCCATAGGCAAAGACAATTTGCTTGATAACCTCCATGTCGCAAAAGGCAAAGTTCCCGATACGTTCAATTCCTTCCAGTACGAGCGTTTCCGGTACCTGACGCAGGTGTATGAGCGTCCGCATATCTGAAGTAAAGATATTCCCCTCCTCAGTTATCCGGAACTCACTTCCGTTTTCTCGGTTCAATATCATTTTGATAAGCGGTGGAATTATTCCTCCGTCATCCTCCACTTGTTGGATTATCTTATCATCAAAGCGCCAATGAGCCCCATTGTCGTACACAATATCCGCCACGCTTAGCGCATCAAGAGTAATCGTTTCATAATCCCTGTAGTCCAAGAGCTCCGCCAAAGCATTTATCTGTTCCTCGGTAGCTGTACCGACCAGCCGGATGTGCGTACCCCTCCCTGCTGAGCTTTCCATTCCGCGTACGATCCCGTTGACACATCATACTCATTCGCTTTCCTCATCCGTTCATCATTTCCCTGCTGAGCCTTCCATTCCACGTACGATCCCGTTGACACGCCATACTCATTCACTTTCCTCTTCCGTTCATCCGCCATCTGTTTATGTTCCATTTCACTATTTATCTTCTATACTTGCTTCTCCGTGCTCTATTAACCCATTAGCGTGCTATTCCGAGTCACTCTTTAGGCAAAGAGATAAAAGTCCACGCTTTGATTCATCCTTCTAACGACCCGCCTCTCCTATGCAAATATATACCATTGCGCACGAACCGTCCCATTTCCTCTACAGAGCCACGCACATCCTCCACAGAACCGCTCCATTTATCTAGGAAACCGCCCCCCATCCTCTCCTGCTTCTGCCACATTCCTATAAAGAGGACTCATCGTCACTACGCAACTTCGCCCCAGCTCAAGTGCAACTTTGCCCCCAACCCACGTATACACTGCCCCAAGTGCACACACTTTCGCCCACAACAGCGCACCTTCGCGCCACCCTCTTCCCTGTCAGAGTTTATCGGAACTTATCGGAGTCAATCAGAACTTATCAGAGAAAACCCGATACCCTCCGATTAGTTCCGATTGATTCCGATAAATTCAGATATCCTCTAACGAACATACCGCTCGCCCCCTATCATCTCCCGCCTCCAGCGCTACGCACCTTTGTCCCAACTTCAGCGCACTTGTCCCCTCAATCCTCCGTAGCAACGCCCCACCGCAGCGCACCTTCACCCACAAACTCATGCACGAACGACCCCACATCTACGTACCTTCATTCTCGTTTCTACGATGGGAACGGAGCGGTTCTCCCATACGAACAAATCGTTGCTCCCATACTGTCCGAGCGGTTCTATGGAGGTATCCGAGAAAAGTCTAGAGAGTTTTTCCAGAAAGTCTAGAGAGTTTTCCGAAAAAGTCTAGAGAGTATTTTCAGAAAGTCTATAGACTTTTCTCAGACCGCACCGTACATCCGCTCCGATACCTCCCATCCTCCGATCGGGTTCCTTCGTACAAATGCCCCATTATTACCCATCTAACACTCCGTTTCCTACGTACAAACGCTCCGATCCCTCCCATTCTCCGCTCCGATACCTTCGTATAAATGATCCAGTAGCTCACATCTTCCGCTGCAATACTACCAGCCCCCATTACCTCATCACCCAATTTGACCCACATCATTACCCATCTGCCGCTCTGCTTCCTTCATATAAACAATATCTATCCTCCATTTCCTTGCCCCGACATCGGCATTCCGCACAACGACAACTTCTGTCTCAAGCTCCGGATTCTTCCCTTTCACGCTCAGGCATTACCCATACTCTTCCCTCATTTCTTCGTAAAAACTGATTCGTTTCCACCCTTCCGTTGATCGTTGCCTTCATATAAAGGTTCCGTTACCGCTCATTCTTTTTCTTCGGTCACTGGAGTGTTTTTCCCGTTTTAGAGAGGGGATACACGAACAATGGGGCAAGCGCCATCGCGCTCACCCCATTGGTGTATGTGCTTCGTTATCGACTATTGTCCGTTCTGATACAGACATTTCCTGCGATGCTACTGTCGGTTCGGCATATAAAAACCGTTAAGATCTTGCAACGAGGACATTTTGTCCCACTCTTTCAGGGAAAACGTCTTATTGGGATTGACAATTCCCGCTTTACGCACCAGCTTATTGCTATAAAGGTCTTTTCCTGTCTGTTTATTTTTGGGTATACCGAGTATCTCAATTTCGGTATCCTTGTATCGGAGACTTATCGCTCGTCGCCCATCAAAGTACATTTTATTAACCGGGTACTTTTTGCCCGGATAGGTTGCCGCCAGAGAACCTCCTTCGTGCAACAGCAGGTATTCTTGTGGTGCAAGCACGATGCCAGATTTGGAAATATTGATCGTATTTGAGGCTGTCTTTCCTACAGCAGGATGGACGAGCAAACTATATTCCTTAAGATCAATCGGGTGATCGGTTGGATTGTAAAGCTCAAGATAACATCCTTGACCGTGAAGATAGCCCGTAATCATCAGATCTGCCCCATAAGTGATATTATTATTTGCAGCATTCTGGCTCAGTAAAAGCTCCTTCTGAACAGAACCGGACGAGAGTATCAACTTGCCGCTTCGCGCCACACCGGTATTGGCTTGCGCGGTTACGAAAAGCGTAGTTCCGTTATTATCTTTAGATGCGGAGAATCCCTCTTCGGAAAGAGTATATTGCCAATCTGTACCTTGAGGGACGATGGCTACAGAGAGCTGCTGTGTGCCACCGGTAGCAGCAAAGGGCTTTAAGGCACTCGGTGTGGTGGTAATGATTGTCTGTGCGGAGGTGCCGGCCTGAACAATGTGCAACGTTAATTCATCAGCCGAACGCATTTGCGTTGTAGAAGCCAGACGGATCGTGAGCGTAGCCTCACGCTGAGTAGCTTGCGAATTAGCGGCTGCCTTCAAACTTAGTGCAGAAGCACTGGTCTGCGCCTTAAGCCAAGATTGTGAAGCTACATCAACCGTAGCCGTCCATGCGGCCGATCCACGGGTAGAAACCTCAAAGCTTTTCTCAACAACACCGGAGGAAAGGGAGATTGTACTTCCGTTGGCAAGCGGAGAGGTGCTGCCCTGTTCGTGAAGCGTAATAGGAGCATTAGAGGGGGTTTCGTCCAGCGGTTCCAAAGGGTTTCCCTCCGTATGGTCTCCTAGCTCGCGATCAGTAATTGTAGCATTAACCGTTTCGGAGTAAACAACCTTGTCTTTGAGCACCATAACCGAGAATGTATAGCGCTTTGCACGTTGAAAGTTCTTTCCTTCATCAGAAATGTTCCATTGATACTTCTTGCCGTTGTAGAGGAAACTCACTGTGAGCGGCTTCACGATACCGGGAAGGATGATTGCACTAAGCGTTTTGCTATTAGCGAGAAGGTCAGCTGTAGCACCTGTGGGGGTAAGGTCATTAGAAAAGAGGTCAAAGTCGGCAGTTTGCTGAACGCCGTGCAACGTAAGTTCGCTAATGGCGGAAGAAGCGATTTCCGTTCCTTCTTCGTCCTTAAGTTGGAAGACCAACTGGGGAAGTACGTAACGGAACGAAAGCATTACGGAACGCTGCTTAGCAACATTCTGTGCGGAAGCATAGAGCAGATCGATATCTTTCGGTTCGCTTTGGTTGCTTATGTCGAGTTTTAGGATACTTGTTCCTTCAGAAATGGCTGTGTAAGGGTAATAGGCATAGAAGTCCGCATTACCTATATAGGGGAAATGCAAGGCATCATCCGTTGAAAATGGGGTAAAAGCCGCCTCGGCAGCATTGGCGGACTTAGTTGCGTAGCGAGCATTTGCCTTGCCGTAGGGTGCTGTTTCACCACTTTTGGTCATAAACACGCCAATAGCATCATCGGTCTGCCACGCACCGTTATCCATACGCGTTTGACGCGGAGCTACGTACTCACCGGGGAGATTGCTGCGAAACACAACCACTTCCGCATTATCAGCACTCTTTGGCGCCTTGTTCTTGTTGCAGGAGGGTACTAAAAAGAGCGCACTAAATATCGACAAGAAGCCGACAATCGTAGAAATTTGAATCCTTTTCATCATGTTGCTATCTCATAAATTGTCTAATATGCTACCGAGCGAACGGAAGAACTTTATCCAACGCATCGCTGTTATTTCAGACCTCAGTTTTTAGTTATCTGTGCCATAAACTCAGCTTCGCAGACCAATCGGTTGCCCACAAAAGCCAATCCGCGCATGTTCGCTATTCCTCGGCGGATTTCGGTCATCATTTTCAGTTTAAAGATCAAGGTATCACCGGGAACCACTTTATGGCGGAACTTGACGTTATCAATCTTAAGGAAGTAGGTGGAACATTTGTCACCATCCTCCATGGCATTGAGTACTAAAAGTCCACCGGTTTGTGCCATTGCTTCCACAATGAGTACGCCCGGCATAACCGGTTCTGCTGGGAAATGTCCTTGGAAGAAAGGTTCATTTCCGGATACATTCTTTACGCCCACAATGCTTCTGTGTCCTATGGAGATGATTTTATCCACCATTAGGAATGGAAAGCGATGAGGAAGAAGTTCCTTGATGCGGTTAATATCCATAACGGGAACTGCATCGGGATCGTAAACGGGAGGCTGGCTTTCAAATTGTTTGATTTCCTTCCGAAAGAGACGAGATATCTTGTTGTTAATCCCGTGTCCCGGACGGAATGCGATAATATGCCCTTTGATAAATCTGCCACAAAGGGCAAGATCTCCTATAATGTCTAATATCTTATGACGTGCCGGCTCGTTACCCAAACTACTATTGGGATTGAGTGCCCCCATTTGTGAGGGTAGTTCAAACTGAGGATAATGCTCGGAGAAGAAAGCACGTTCCTCTTCTTTGAGAGGCGAATCAGCAATAATCAGAGCATTGGAGATAGCCCCGCCACGGATTAAGCCAGCGTTATAGAGTTTGATGATTTCACGCACAAACACGAATGAACGAGCGGGAGCAATCTCTGTGCTGTAGTCATCCGAATTCGTCCAGGAAGCGAACTGGTAATTCAGCAGAGGGGTATCGTAGGAAAGGTGGGCTTCAATGGCAAAGTTATCGTCAGGGAGGGCCAAAATTCGAGCACCGGTTTGTTCATCGGTAACCTCTATGGGATGTTTAATAACAAAGTATTCCCTTTCCGCCTTTTGTTCCATTATACCCACTTCTGTAATAGCTTTTACGTAAGGGGAGGCACTACCATCCAAGATCGGGAATTCGGCACAATCCACTTCCATAAGGCAATTATCGATACCCAAGGCATATAGAGCGGATAGCGCGTGCTCAATGGTACTAATGCTTACATCTCCTTTTTTGAGCAGTGTACTCCTCTCCGTAGTCGCTACTAAGTCAGCAACGGCATCAATGACGGGCTTTCCAGGGAGGTCGGTGCGGCAAATCTTATAACCGCTGTCTTCGGGAGCCGGGTGCAACACCAACGTTGCATCTTGCCCGGAGTGTAATCCTTTACCCTTAAAGGTAATCTCGTTGCACAAGGTTCGTTGCATTTCCATCATTTCTTTAGCTCATTAATTGTTTTCTCTAGCTCCTCGATTCGACGTTTCAGTTCGGGTAATTTGCGCACAAGAACGTAAGCGCGAAGAGCTTCACCTACGTTCATGGCCGGTGAGCCCAACAGACGTGCTCCTGAGGATATATTCCCCAAAATACCACTTTGTGCTCCTATCTCGGTATTGTCTCCAACTGATATATGTCCGGCAAAGCCGCATTGCCCACCGATACGACAACGATTGCCGATAATCGTTGATCCAGCGAGCCCTACTTGGGCTGCCATTACCGTATCACTACCGATACGACAATTATGCCCCACCTGTATAAGGTTATCTATTTTAGTTCCTCGTTCAATAGAGGTTTCTCCCATTGTAGCTCGGTCAATGCAGCTGTTAGCACCGATTTCTACATCTTCGGCTATAACTACGCGCCCCATTTGGGGAATCTTTTCGTAATGACCGTTTACAGGGGCAAAGCCAAATCCGTCTGCGCCCAGTACGGAACCGGCATGAATGGTGCTTCGCGCACCAACAATCGTCCCCTGATATAGGATCACGTGTGGATAAAGTGTAGCGTTTTCTCCTATAGAACAATCTTTTCCCACATAGCAGAAGGGATAAATGGAACAACCCTCGCCCAGCTGAACATCCTTTTCAATGACTGCGTAAGGGCCAATATAGATGTGCTCAGGTATGTTTACAGAAGGATCAATACTCGCTTTATCCGAAACACCGGTTGGATGTTCTTGAGTTGTTTTTGCTACATGCTGCATTAGTAGTGCCAATGAGGCGTAGGCGTCCTCTACTACGATTAGTGTGGGCGAAACGGAGTGGTTTGGAACAAGCGAACGACTAATCAATACAGCGGATGCTGCGGTAGTATCCAAAAAAGGTACGTATTGTTCATTCGAGAGGAACGAAAGGGCACCCTCCGAAGCATCTTCAATGCCGGCGAATGAATCAATTACGCGCGAAGCCTCCCCGATTACGGTAGCACCTACCAACGAAGCAATTTCTTTTACAAGCGCTTTCATTTAGATAATACCTTCCGAAATAAGAGCACGCTCCATTTTAAGACGGAGAGCTTCAGCTTCGTTGTGTGCGGCTTCGGCAAAACGTTCGCTACTATCTGCATAGATGATGCTGCGCGAAGCATTTACCAAAAGACCGCATTCCTTGGTTATACCGGCTCCAACGATGGCATCAAAGTCACCGCCTTGCGCTCCGATGCCTGGAACCAAAAGGAAGTTCTTAGGCGCAAGCGTGCGGATACGTTCCATTTGCTCCGGATGGGTGGCGCCCACAACGTACATCAAATGGCTTTCATCACTCCATTCGGCAGACGCACGGATAACCCTTTCGAATAGATAGGCTCCATCCGCATCTTTTTGCATTTGGAAGTCCTTCGATCCTTCATTGGAAGTAAGCGCAAGGAGCACTACCCATTTATTCGTGTAGGTCAGGAAGGGACGTACGCTATCCTCGCCCATATAGGGGGCTACAGTGATGCCATCCGCACGGAAGTGTTCAAAGTAAGCTCGAGCATACATAGCACCCGTATTGCCTATATCTCCGCGCTTTCCATCGGCAATTACCAGTATTTCGGGGTAGGTATCCTTAATGTAGGCGATTGTTTCTTCCAAAACCTTCATTCCGTAGGATCCCATTGATTCGTAGAAAGCTACGTTCGGCTTAAAGGCTACTGCAGATGATGCCGTAGCGTCTACTATAGCCTTATTAAAGGAGAGCATTGGATTCTCCTCATCCATAAGGTGTGGTGGGAGCTTCCTAACATCAGTATCTAATCCTACACATAGAAAGGAGCGCTTGGCTACAATTTGTGCTATTAATTCTTCTTTTGTCATAAATGGTGTCCTTATCTCTGTTAAGCGAGCATCGCTTCGTTCATTTTGTTTGTATTTTCCGCCAATGCGAGGGCTTCGATCAAAGGCTGTATGTTGCCATCCATTACACCGCTAAGGTCGTGTAGGGTTAAGCCGATACGGTGATCCGTAACGCGCCCTTGCGGATAGTTGTAGGTTCGTATCTTAGCCGAACGGTCTCCCGTAGAAACCATTGATTTGCGTTGCGACGCAACACCCTCAAGCTGCTTGCTTCGCTCCATATCATAGATTCTGCTCCTTAATTCAGCTAACGCCTTCGCTTTATTCTTTAGCTGCGAGCGTTCGTCCTGACACTGAACTACAATGCCTGTTGGAATATGCACTATACGCACCGCGGAGTAAGTGGTATTAACACTCTGGCCACCGGCACCACTGGAGCAAAAGGTATCTATCCGAAGGTCGCTTTCTTTTATGTCAACCTCTACTTCATCTGCTTGCGGCAATACCACAACCGATGCTGCCGATGTATGCACACGTCCTTGCGTTTCGGTTTCAGGAACTCGTTGTACACGGTGCACGCCCGATTCGTATTTCATTGTTCCGTAAACGTCCTTTCCGCTCAGATCAAAGATAATCTCCTTGTATCCGCCCAATGCCCCTTCCGTAACGTGTGTTACTGAAAGCTGCCAGTGCTGACTTTCGGCAAATCGTCCATACATTTTGAATAGGTCACGAGCAAAGAGTGCCGCTTCGTCTCCACCTGTACCGGCGCGTATTTCTACAATTGCGTTCTTTGCATCCTCCGGATCTTCAGGAACCAGCATCAGAGCCATTTTTTGAATTGTTTCTGGAATAGCCGTTTCACATTCCTCCCATTGTTCCTTAGCAAGCTCCTTCAGTTCAGTATCTTGGGCACTTTCCATTTCAATGTGAGCTTCTTCCTTCAGTGCCTTGAGCTGTTCGTATTTATCGTATTCCCTAAAGAGCTCCTCCAAACGCTTATATTCCTTCGAGAGACGGGCATAACGTTCGGCTTCACTGATCACATTTGGATCAGTGATAAGAACCCCAAGTTCCTCAAAACGTCCCTTTAGGGAAACGGTATAATTTATTATTCTCTCTTCGTTCATTCGTATATAATGGTTCCGTAGGGACTTTCAATCGTCAACTTATTGGTAGGAGCTTCTTCCACGTGTCCGATTACTTGCGCATCTACATTAAAAGAGTGCGCAATGGATACGATATCATCAGCTATCTTCTCCGGTACATAAAATTCAAACCGGTGCCCCATATTGAATACTTGGTAGAGCTCCTTTGCCTCCGCACCACTTTCTGCTGCAATGAGCTTGAAGAGTGGAGGAACGGGGAGCAGTGAATCCTTAACTATATGTTTGTGCTCCACAAAGTTCATTACCTTGGTTTGGGCCCCGCCCGTACAGTGTATCATTCCATGAATATAGGAGCGTATTTCTTTGAGCACTTCCGCCACAATAGGTATATAAGTACGCGTTGGCGAGAGAATAAGCCTACCCGCATCAAGCGGCGTGCCCTCTACCGGATCCAGCAATCCTTTGCTTCCGCAGTATGCCAAATCGTCCGGCATACCGCCATCATAACTTTCGGGATACTTGCTGGCTATCACTTTGTTAAGCACATCGTGCCGTGCGGAGGTAAGTCCGTTGCTACCCATTCCGCCGTTGTACTCTTTTTCGTAGGTGGCTTGCCCAGAAGAGGCCAATCCCACAATCACATCGCCCGATGCAATGCGAGCGTTATCGATAATATCGCTGCGCCGCATACGGCAGGTTACGCTGCTGTCTACTATAATGGTACGAACCAAATCGCCCACATCTGCGGTTTCTCCTCCGGTGAGCGTGATGCCGATTCCATAGGAACGCAACATTTCAAGAAACTCTTCAGTTCCGTCAATCAGAGCTTTGATCACTTCTCCGGGGATGAGTCGCTTGTTTCTTCCGATGGTGGAGGAGAGCAACAACCCATCTACGGCTCCTATGGCGCATAGGTCGTCCGTATTCATCACTACGGCATCCTGAGCAATTCCCTTCCATACGTCAAGATTGCCGGTTTCACGCCAATAGATGTATGCCAGCGAGCTTTTGGTACCGGCTCCATCCGCATGCATCGCATTGCAGTATGCCTCATCCCCGCAGAGTAAATCGGGCAATATCTTGCAGAATGCCTTTGGATACAGACCTTTGTCCTGTGAGGCTATCGCTTTGTGTACATCTTCTTTGGCTGCCGATACGCCGCGCGCCATATATCTGTCGCTTCTTTTCATTGTTTCTTTCTTATCTGAGCAGGAGTACATCTCCCTCTTCGGGTACATACTCATTTATATCCAAATGGTTCATTTTATAAAGTCGTTCTACACGTATTCCGTAGCGTTGCGAGATACTGTGCATTGAGTCGCCCACAACTACGGTATGCGTAGGATGCTCTTCTGTAGCTCGTTTATTTTTCCGTTGAAGATAAACTATATCTCCCTTATGCAAGGGGAAATCGATAGGTGCATCGTTCCATTCTGCCACTTTGTCAGGATTTAGTTCCATCTCCCTGGCGATAGAAGTAAACGTATCGCCTGCTTGCGCTATTACGTAGAGCAATCCGTAGCTAATAAAGCCTTCGTGCTTTATGTTTTCCGAAATTGTTTCTTCTTTTTCAGTTCTTTTCCCTCGTTGTGGTTGCTTTTGCCTCATCCAAGTGGGATAGCGCCCTCGATCCAATTCATACAGCTCGTAGAGCTCCACTAATGCGATAAGCTTATTAGCGTAGCCCTTATCGGTAGCATAGCCGGCTCTTTGTAATCCCTTTGCCCATCCGCGGTAATCCGTTTTATTCAAATCGTATAGCGAACGATACCGTGGTTGTTTCAGAAAGTATGAGTGGTCCCGATACGAGTCCTTGGCGTTTTCATAGCTTCGAAAGCATTCGTTCGGAGCATCGTCCGTCCGGTAGGTACGTGCTCCCTGCCACGTTTTATGGCATTTTATCCCGAAGTGATTGTTGTGCACCGATGCTAAGCTACTCTTTCCCGCTCCCGACTCAAGCAAACCCTGTGCCATCGTTACAGAAGCAGGTATCTTATGCTCCTTCATTTGTCTGACGGCTTCCTCCGCATAGGTGCGGATATACTGCTGATAAGTGGGATTCATCTGTTGCGCGCTCACTGAAACAAGAAACAACAATTGAATCCCTATCCACAAAACGATTCGTTGCGCAATACGCCACGCATATTGCTCATGATGTATGTTGCACAAAATCCCCATAACCTTTTCTCTTTCCGGAAAGCATATATGCACTCTCCGGTACAAAAGTACAACAAAACTCCCTAAGCACCCGAATATTACCATTGAATCCACCGAATTTGTGCTTCCCAAATTTATTCAGTCCGATGGAATGTATTCCACTTTCAAATACCTTAACTTATAAGAAAAGGTAGCGCAGATATGGACGAATACGTTATTTCACCACATTTGTACTTGGGGTTAAGCTGTAAGAACAGAGTAATCAAGTCGTATATCCCTATGGGAACAGTATGGTCGTGCCGTAAAATCCAAGCAGTTATGCCGAATAATCAAATCGCATGTACGATGGGAACGGAGTGGTGGTAGGATAAAAACGGAGCGTTGCACCTATGCTGTCCGAGCGGCTGTACAATGGGAGCGGAGCGGTGCTCCCATACAATCAAATCGTTGGTTCCAAGCTGTACGAGCGTTTGTACGGAGGTATTGGAAAAAAGTCTATAGGGTATCCGAGAAAAGTCTATAGAGTTTTTCCAGAAAGTCTATAGAGTTTTCCCAAAAAATCTATCCTCAAGGTTCAAGAAAAGGCAAAATAGCGTAAATGAATTGTGAGTCAGTCAGTTCTGATTTTTAAGCCATTTGTCCGAAAACCGTCAAAAGACAGGCTTATGTCTACTTCGGACAGAGCAGCGTTACCAAAACATTACCACCTCCTTTGCAGGTGAGGATTGGGAAAAGCGGTAACGAACAGCACAAAATCCGACCTGAACTTCGGGGATTACCTCCTGCAAAGGTACGTCGATGAAAAGAAACAGGCAAATAAATTGCGGATTGTTTCTTTACCATTGAACGACAATATTTTGCATAGCAACAAATAACCTGACAATGAATAGTTTTGTAAACCGTAAAAAGTCAGAGTTATGCGTAGTACGTTTAAGGTCCTGTTCTACCTCAAAAAGAACGCTCCCAAGAAGAACGGTTCCGTTCCCGTGATGTGTCGTATCACCATTGACGGCACCATTGCCCAGTTCAGTTGCAAATGCGATATCCATCCTGATTTGTGGGACATCAAGAGCAATAGAGCTTCGGGAAAAAGTGCCGTTGCGTTGGAAACCAACCATTTTTTGGACAAGATACGTGTCGGCATCAATGCCAAATACAAGGAGATAGCCGAGCGGGATAACTATGTCACTGCCGAGAAAGTGAAGAATGCTTTCTTGGGTTTGGAAATGCGGCACGAAACCCTGCTGAAAGTCTTTGCCCAGCACAATGAGGACTTTTTCAAACAGGTAGATGCGGGCTTGCGAAGCCCATCCACCTACCACAAGTATAGCACGGTCTATAAACATTTGGAGGAGTTCATCAAGACCCGCTACCATGTCAGCGACATTGCGTTAAAAGAACTCACTCCGTCTTTCATCACCGACTTCGACGTCTTCCTGCGCACCGAAAAGCAATACTGTAACAATACGGTATGGATTTACATGATGCCCCTGCGCCGTATGATTACCATTGCCCAGAACCACGGATGGATAGTCCGTGACCCATTTGTAGATTACAGCATATCCGCCGAGAGTACTGATAGGGACTATCTGACCAAGGATGAAATCCGCAAGCTGTTGGATTTGAAGTTCCGCCGCAAGTCAATGGAACTGGTTCGGGATTTGTACGTCTTCTGCTGCTTTACGGGTTTGTCCTTTACCGACATGAAGAACCTGACCAAGGACAACCTTCAAACTTCCTTTGACGGAAAACTCTGGATTATGACCAAGCGACAAAAGACGGGTGTGGAGTCCAATATCATGCTCTTGGATATTCCGAAGCAGATTATCGATAAATACGATGGTATGGCAAAGGAACACTTTCTTCTACCCGTTCCACAGTATATAACCGCTTGCAAGAACATCAAGAAAATCATCGGGCTATGTGGCATTGAAAAGGAGATTACGTGGCATACCAGCCGCCACACTATGGCGACGGAAATCTGTCTGACCAAAGGCGTTCCCATCGAAACCCTTTCCAAGATGCTCGGACATACGAACATCCGCACCACGCAGATTTATGCCAAAATCACCCACGAAAAGGAAAGTCGGGACATGGCGGCACTTTCCGATAAACTGAGTAAGATAGAGCAGTTCAATGGGATTACTATATAATAAGGAGAAGAGCTATGAAAAGAGAAATTATAACCATTGGACAGAAGGGAAAAGTACATATCCCGACGGCTACTCCCGTTTGGATGTCGGCTTGCGAAATAGCCTCCTTGTTCAGCGTATTCTCCAGCAAGGTAAACAGCCACATCAAGTCTATCTTCAAAGAGGGCTTGCTCAAGGAAGATGAGGTAATGCAAACGCTATTGTTTAGGGATGGTTCGGTGGATTTATACAACCTTGAAATGATTACGATGCTGTCATTTCGCTTTGCTTCTCCACAGGCAAAGAGTTTCCGTCAATGGATAATCGGAAGACTGACCGAAAAGAAGAGAACAAGTCCTCCATTACTTGTGTGTTATGGCAAAGGAGGATGGTACAACTGAATATGAGAACAGGCAGTAAGAAAAATGTTTAGACCTAAAGGTCAAAGTGGTTGGTAAAACGGAGTTCTTTTTCAGTATAGATGCTGACTACACGCAAGTCAAAGATTTTGGAGTCCCTAAAAGAGGCTTTTGTGAAAGTAAAGGTCAAAATGGTTGGTTGAAGATTCCTTTGCTCGCTTGTTTATGCTACCTTTGGTTATTTGAAAAGACAAATATGAATCATAAAAATGCCCGAAGTGCTCTAGCTCTCTCGTAATAAAATATGGACGAAGAGGTGGCCAGCAAAGATACCTGTGTAAAGAATGCTTTTCCGTTTTCACAGGAGGTAGGAAGCTTGAAGTAGAAGTTCTATGGGAGCTATACCAGTCGGGTCTAACTTATCAGCAGATAGCCTCTAAAACTGGAGTGAGCCAAAGTACAGTAAAACGGCAGTTAAAGAAGGTCCAAATCAACTATCAAAGTCCGAGATTATCGGGAGGGGTATTGCACTTAGATGTTACCTACTGGGGACGTAACAAGGGACTTATTGTTGCTCTAGATGCCTCAAGCGGGCGTGTAGTGTATCATAAGTGGATCGCTCATGAGAGTAAGCAAGACTATCTAGATGCTCTAACAGCTATTAGACAAACTGGCTATCAGGTCAAGGCTGTTGTTTTGGACGGAGGAGTTGGCTTAGCCATAGCGTCTGATCAAGTTAATATCCAACTGTGTCAATACCACTTTATTTCTATCATTAGACGAAAGCTGACACTACGACCTAAGCTTCAAGCTTCTCAAGAACTTTTGAGTTTAGTCAAAAGCATAACCTATCTGCCAAAAGAGAAGTTCATGGAACTCTTTACAGAGTGGCAAAAACAGTGGAGGGACTTCCTTAAAGAGAAAACAGTTAACGAAGAGACTAAGAGATGGCAATACACTCATAAGTCTCTTCGATCTGCCAGCTTGTCCGTTCAAAAATTCTTGTCTATCCTCTTCACATACCAAGACTATCCAGAGTTAGAAATTCCGAATACAAACAATGCTGTTGAAGGGTTCTTTACGGCACTCAAAACCGCTTTACGCAATCACAACAGACTCTCGCAAGAGAATAAAGAGCAATTCGTTGAAGGGTTTTTTAGGCATAGGGATATCGCCCGATTAACCAACAAGACACAAAAAGAGGAGGAGTAGTGCGCTACCCCTCCCTTGTCAGTGTTAATCGTTCTGACTCCATTAGTCTTATCCCTGACTAGTTGCACCCCTGCAGAGCTAGCTACGTTTCAGACTAACGAGCAAAGGTAAGAATAGCTGTGGAGATTTCACCAACCATTTTGACCTTTACTTAAGTGCCAGATAAGCTATAGGGGTACTTCACCAACCATTTTGACCTTTACGCCTCAAGTTCGTTCTTCCTCGATAGACGATATTGTCCGGTGCCGTTTTGAAGAGCTTTATGTTCCCTCTGACGGCAGGGACAAATAGTAACAAACCCATTAAACAGTCAAAGACGATGAAAGAAAAAGAGTACGGCTGATCCCAAGAGAGCCACCACTAACTTCCAAAAGTAACAACAGTATTCATCCGTCGGGAGGATATATCCAATCCTCTCGGCACAAAACAAAGATTTATGACCAAAAGACATTTTCTTATTGCAGCCGTTCTGCTGCTTTCCGCCTATTCTGCCTTTGCCCAAGGCAACGGCTTGTCAGGTATCAACCAAGCCACCAACATGGTAACGTCCTATTTCGATCCTGCCACGAAACTCATCTACGCCATCGGTGCAGTCGTCGGGCTTATCGGAGGGTAAAGGTCTATTCAAAGTTCTCATCCGGAGATCCGGACACCTCGAAGACCGCCGCAAGCTGGTTCGGAGCCTGTATTTTCCTTATCGTGGCAGCCACCATTTTAAGAAGTTTCTTCCTCTAAGCCTATGGAGACCTATCCCATCAACAAGGGGATCGGTCGCTCGGTAGAGTTTCAGGGAGTCAAAAGCCAGTATCTGTTCATTTTCGCCGGAGGGTTGCTTGCCCTTTTCGTGCTGTTTGTCATCCTCTATATGGTGGGTGTCAATCAATGGATCTGTATCGGCTTCGGAGGGACTTCCGCATCCATTCTGGTGTGGCAGACCTTCTCCCTGAACAAGAAGTATGGGGAACACGGGCTGATGAAGCGTTCCGCGCTGCACAGCCATCCCCGCTACCTCATCAACCGACGACGCATCCCCCGTCTGCTGCGACACAAGGAACTGCCGAAACGAAAGAGAAGAGAGAGTAAAGGAACGAACAAAGGAAAGGAGGACAAAGAATGAGAAACATCTTAAAAGCCACCACGCTGGAAAACCGCTTCCCACTGCTTGCCGTCGAAGAGGGCTGTATTCTCTCGAAGGACGCCGACAGCACGGTCGCCTTTCGGGTCGAGCTTCCCGAACTCCATACGGTGACGAGCGCGGAGTATGCCGCCATCCATTCCTCTTGGGTAAAGGCAATCAAGGTGTTGCCGACCTACAGCGTCGCACACAAGCAGGACTGGTTCGTCAGGGAGGGCAACCGTCCGGACTTGCAAAAGGAGGAGATGAGTTTTCTCTCCCGCAGTTTCCAGCGGCATTTCAACGAGCGACCCTTCCTGAACCATGCCTGCTACTTGTTCCTGACCAAGACGACCAAGAACCGTAGCCGGCAGCAAAGCAATTTCTCCACCCTCTGCCGGGGACATATTATCCCCAAGGAGGTACGGGACAGGGATACTGCCCGCAAGTTCCTCGAAGCGCCCGAGCAATTCGAGCGGATTATGAACGAAAGCGGTTTTATTCGCCTCTCTCGCCTAACGGACGAGGAGATTATTGGGACGGCGGAGACACCGGGACTGATTGAGAAGTATTTCTCGCTGTCCCTCTCCGACACGACGGTTTTAGAGGATATCGACCTCAAAGCCGACCAAATGCGTATCGGCGATAAGCGGATCTGCCTGCATACCCTTTCCGATACGGAAGACCTTCCGGGACAGGTGGGGACTGATATGCGCTATGAGCGATTATCCACCGACCGCAGCGACTGCCGCCTTTCCTTTGCCGCTCCCGTAGGGTTGTTGCTCTCGTGCAACCATATCTACAACCAGTATGTGCTTATTGATGATAGTACCGAGAACCTGCAACGCTTCGAGAAGAACGCACGGAATATGCATTCGCTCTCCCGTTTCAGTCGCTCCAATCAAATCAACAAGCAATGGATTGACGAATACCTGAACGAGGCACACAGCTTCGGGCTTACCTCAGTCCGCTGTCATTGCAACGTCTTGGCGTGGAGCGAGGACGAGGAGGAACTCCGCCGTATCCGCAACGACGTGGGCAGCCAACTCGCACTGATGGAGTGTAAGCCACGACACAACACGGTGGATGTGCCGACGCTCTTCTGGGCGGGCATTCCCGGTAATGAAGCAGACTTCCCCGCAGAAGAAAGCTTTTACACGTTCATCGAACAGGCGGTCTGCCTCTTCAACGAAGAGACCAACTACCGCGATTCGCTCTCGCCGTTCGGCATCAAGATGGCAGACCGCAGCGGCAAGCCGATTCATCTCGACATCTCCGACCTGCCGATGAAGCAAGGCATCATCACGAACCGAAACAAGTTCATCTTGGGTCCTTCGGGCAGTGGCAAGTCGTTTTTCACCAACCACCTCTTGAGGCAGTATTGGGAGCAGAACACCCATATCGTCTTGGTGGACACGGGAAACAGTTATCAGGGCTTGTGCGAGATGATACGCCACAAGACGCAGGGCGAGGATGGGGTATACTTCACCTACTCGGATGAGAGCCCCATCAGCTTCAATCCCTTCTATACCACCGACAAGGTATATGATGTGGAGAAAAGGGAGAGCATCAAGACACTGCTGCTGACCCTTTGGAAGAAGGATAACGAGCCAGCCACCCGTTCGGAGGAGGTCGCCCTTTCCAATGCCGTTTCACTCTTTATCGAGCGTATCAAGACGGACGACGGTCTCGTTCCTTCGTTCAACAGCTTTTACGAGTATCTCACCACCGACTACTCGGCATTGCTCCGTGAGAAAAAGGTCAGGGAAAAGGATTTTGACTTGGCCAATTTTCTCAACGTGCTGGAGCCGTACTACAAAGGTGGCGAATACGACTACCTGCTGAACTCGGACAAGCAGCTCGACCTGTTGAACGCCCGCTTTATCGTCTTCGAAATCGATTCCATAAAGGATCATCCCATCCTTTTCCCCATTACCACCATCATCATTATGGAACTCTTCATCAACAAGATGCGACGTCTGAAGGGGATACGGAAAGTCATCCTTATTGAGGAGGCTTGGAAAGCGATTGCGTCCGCGAATATGGCGGGATATATCAAGTATCTCTACAAGACGGTAAGAAAATTCTTCGGTGAGGCGGTCGTGGTGACGCAGGAGGTGGATGACATCATCTCCTCAGACATTGTCAAGGAGTCCATCATCAACAACTCCGACTGCAAGATACTGCTTGACCAGCGCAAGTACATGAACAAGTTCGACCAGATTCATGCACTCTTGGGACTGACGGACAAGGAGCGGGGGCAGATACTCTCCATCAACCAGAGCAACGATGCCACACGGTCGTACAAGGAGGTATGGATCGGACTGGGAGGTGTGCAGTCTGCTGTCTATGCCACCGAAGTGTCGAAAACCGAATACCTCACCTACACGACGGAGGAGACCGAGAAAATGCGCGTACTTGCCCGTGCCGAGCAACTCGGCGGGAATATGGAGCTTGCCGTCAGGCAGCTCGCCGAAGAAGAGTAATCAATGAATGTTTAACCGCGTAATACAACAAGTCCGAAAAATATGACGTCATATTTCAAGAAAACAGTCGACTGATTTTCAGATTTACTCGACTGATTTTTCCGAGTGGCTCGAACGACATTGTATCTACGCTAAAATCAATTTGAAAAATGAGAAAGAAAATTTTAATGCTTATGGCGTGCGGTTGCCTCTTGGCAGGCAGCGCACACGCCCAGTGGGTGGTCACAGACCCCACCAATCTTGCACAGAGTATCATCAACACGACCAAGGAAATCGTGCAGACCTCCAAGACGGTCAAGAACACGCTTGACAACTTCAAGGAGGTCGAGAAGCTCTACAATGAGAGCAAGAAATACTACGATGCCCTGAAAAAGGTGAACAACCTCGTGCGGGACGCCCAACGGGTAAAGGAGACGATTTTGATGGTCGGAGAAATCTCCGATATCTATGTGAAGAACTACAAGAAGATGCTCTCTGACCCGAACTTCCGACCGGAAGAGCTGGTCGCCATTGCCAACGGCTATACCAAACTGCTCGGGGAGAGCAACAACCTGCTCAAGGAACTCAAGCAGGTAGTGAACATCACCACGCTGAAGATGACCGACAAGGAGCGTATGGACGTGGTGGATCGCTGCTACAAGGAAATCAGGGATTACCGCAACCTTGTGCGTTACTACACGAACAAGAACATCTCCGTGAGCTATCTCAGAGCCAAGAAGCAGCAGGACACCGACCGGGTGCTTTCGCTCTATGGAACGGACAACGAAAGGTATTGGTAATCATGGGAGCGGAATTTGACAACCTGCACCAAGTCCTCCGTTCGCTTTACACGGAGATGATGCCTATGTGTGGTGACATGATAGGTGTCGCCAAAGGCATTGCGGGCTTGGGTGCGCTCTTTTATGTGGCACTTCGGGTGTGGCAGACCTTTGCTCGTGCCGAACCCATCGACGTCTATCCGCTGCTCCGTCCCTTTGCGCTCGGTCTCTGTATCCTCTTCTTTCCGATGGTCTTGGACACCATCAACGGCGTGCTCAGTCCCGTTGTGCAGGGGACGCACAAGATGCTCGAAAAGCAGACTTTCAGCATGGACGAATACCGCAAGTTGCGGGACAAGCTGGAATACGAGGCGATGGTGAGGAATCCCGAAACAGCCTATCTGGTGAGTAACGAAGAGTTCGACAAGAAACTGGATGAACTCGGTATCTCTCCCTCGGATATGGCGACGATGGCGGGTATGTATGTGGAACGCAGTATGTACAATTTCAAGAAATGGTTTCGCAATATGGTACGGGAGTTCTTGGAACTTCTTTTCGCCGCTGCCGCCCTGCTCATCGACACGCTTCGGACATTCTTCCTGATTGTCCTCTCCATTTTGGGACCGATAGCCTTTGCCATCTCCGTGTGGGACGGTTTCCAAAGCACCCTCACGCAATGGTTCACGAGGTATATCTCCATCTATCTGTGGTTGCCTGTGGCGGACTTGTTCAGTTCGATGCTGGCAAAGATTCAGGAACTGATGCTCAAACACGACATCACGCAGTTGCAGAATGATCCCACCTATACGATAGATGCTTCGAACGGGGTGTACCTCGTCTTCATGATTATCGGCATTATCGGCTACTTCACCATTCCAACGGTTGCGGGCTGGGTAATACAAGCCGGAGGAGCGGGTAACTACGGTAAAAACGTGAACTATGCGGCAGGAAAGGGTGCCGGTATCGCAGGTGCTGCGGGCGGAGCCGTTGGTGGATTTGCCGGAGGACACGGAAGACAGGTCTTGCATAGTGCGGGACATAAAGCCAAGGAGGTGGCAGGGCAGCTTTTCCGCAGGAGAAGCGGAAATGCTCCCGAATAATAAACAAAAATGAAATGCTATGGAATTTAAGTCATTAAAGAATATCGAAACAAGTTTCAGGCAGATACGCCTCTTTACCTTGGTCGTCGTCTGCCTGTGTGCTCTCCTTGCGGGGTATTCGGTATGGAGTGCCTACTCCTTTGCCGAAGCCCAGAGGCAGAAAATCTATGTGTTGGATGGCGGTAAGTCGCTGATGCTCGCCTTGTCGCAGGATCTGTCGCAGAACAGACCCGCGGAAGCCAAGGAGCACGTACGCCGCTTCCACGAGTTGTTTTTCACTCTTTCGCCCGATAAGAGTGCCATCGAGGGGAATATCTCCCGTGCGCTGCTCTTGGCGGACAAGAGTGCCTACAATTACTATCGGGATTTCTCCGAGAAAGGATACTACAACCGTATCGTGGCAGGAAATATCAATCAGGTCGTGCAGGTGGACAGCGTTCTCTGTGACTTCGACAGCTATCCCTATGCGGTACGGACGTATGCCCGGCAGATGATTATCCGTGCGACCAACGTGACCGAGCGCAGTCTCGTGACCGTATGCCGCCTGCTCAATACGAGCCGCAGCGATGACAATCCGAATGGCTTCAATATCGAAGGATTCGAGATTGTGGAGAACAAGGACATCAGTACCCGTAAGCGATGAAAAAGAAAAGTCTGTTCCGAATGATGCAGGAGGGAGCGGAGGCAAGACTCCGCCGCCTGTGCGGACGCATCCCCGCTCATCTGAGGCTGTATGTCGTCCTTACGATGCTTCTTTTCTTCGCTTTCCTTGCCAATTATGTTTTCTTCAGCGGTTTGTTCCGCCTCTTCTCCGACGGAGACTCCGAAGAGGAAACGTTACCGGCAATCGAGCATATAGAAGCTCCTGACGTAAGGCGGCTCTATCCCAAAGACAGTATCAACCTATTAAAGTATTACGATTATGTTCCCATTCAAAAGAAAGACAGCCTCCGATACGAGCACCTCGCCTGAGCTGACGGAGGAAGAGAGACAAAGGCGAAAAAAGTTTGTCATTTACCCCCTGATGTTCCTGCTTTTTGCAGGCTCCATGTGGCTCATCTTCGCTCCTTCGGAGAAAGAAGGGGAGAAACAGGCGAAGGGGTTCAACACGGAAGTACCGGATCCGCAAGCCTCGGAACTCATCGGCGACAAGAAGAAAGCCTATGAAAAGGAGATGATGGAACAGAAGGAGCAGGAACGAAGTCGTGCCATGCAAAGCCTCAGTTCCATGTTCGGGGAGATGACAGGAGGGCAACCGGTGCAGAGTTCCGAAGAGTTGGCCTTGAAGACGAATTTGTCGGAAAGAGAAAACGGTTTCGGCTCTCGCACTACTGCTCCACAGGAGGGATTCCATGCTTCGGCTTCCGCTTACCAAGACATCAACCGCACGCTCGGCAGTTTCTATGAGATGCCGAGAGAAGATCCGGAAAAGGAGGAAATGCGTACCCGTTTGAAGGAGTTGGAAAGTCGTATGAGTAATGAACAACAGTCGCCCGCTATAACCGTGAACGACCAGATGGCTCTGCTTGAAAAATCCTATCAGCTGGCAGCCAAGTATATGCCCGCAGGAGGCAAGGGGCAGTCTGTTCCCGCTGCTCTTCCTTCGACTTCGGGGAGTGAGACGGCTTCCGAAAGGAAAGTGGTCTCTTCCGGTCGCAATGGAAAGGCGATAGCGTTTCCTGTCAGGCAGGTGAGCGGTCAAGTGGTGTCGGCTCTGGCACAGCCGA
>ERZ1673752.1686-NODE-1686-length-29204-cov-8.182236_pt1 | contig 29204 bp, 27 predicted proteins | sample MGYA00580195_ERZ1673752 | MGnify/ENA primary metagenome ERZ1673752 (study PRJEB41218, sample SAMN15661744) | gut metagenome | host: Homo sapiens | place: Canada: London | collected 2015-08-20/2019-03-30 | study: EMG produced TPA metagenomics assembly of...
CGAAGTTAAACGTCCAGAATTCTACCTTGTTATACTGAACATTGAGAAACAATAAACACTGTTAAACGGCATCAAGCCTTTAATCAGTGTTTTCTTAACAAAGCAGTATTATCTTAAATTATAGATTGTTTTTAAAAACTTATCAACTTGATATTACGACAAAAAAATTATATGATTAGAGGCATTAAGGAGATTATGTGCTATGAAAAAATTATTCAACGCATATTTAAAAGTCAATTTAATCAAACGGATTTTAATTGCACTCGTTTTGGGAACGGTTGCAGGTATTATTTTAGGATTTTTCCCAAATGCCGTTGACACGTACGTCAACTATGTTCAATTTTTCGGAGATGTCTTTATTCGCTTGCTTAAAATGATTGTTGTCCCCGTTGTACTTTTTTCTATTATTTGCGGTTCGGCAAGTATTGAACCGGCGAAACTGGGACGAATCGGTGTGAAAATTATTCTTTTCTATTTATTCACCAGTGCGCTCGCCGTTGTGATAGGTCTTTTGTTCGCAAATATTTTGAAACCGGGATACGGCTTTGAAGTCGTCGGATCCGAAGCGGTAAAAACGGCAGTCAAAGAAGCTCCGTCTTTAAAGCAAGTACTTCTCCAAATGATTCCGACAAATCCTATTGCCGCGATGACAAACGGCGATATGCTTCCGATTATTTTTTTTGCTATGTTTTTCGGTTTTGCCGTTTCATACATTCGCGCATCAGAAAATGAAATGGTTCGGAAAAGCGGCGATACCGTTTTCCTTGCAGCAAACGGTTCGGCGGAAGCAATGTATAAAATCGTAAACGGCATTATGCAGTATGCGCCTATCGGTGTTTTTGCGTTAATTTCCATTGTGTTTGCTCAACAGGGACCGAAAGCAATTGGCGCTCTGTTGATGGTTACCGTTTGTATTTATCTCGGATTTATTACGCAACTCGTCGTGTGCTACGGCAGTATTTTAGCAATTTCAAAAATAAACCCGATACAGTTTTTCAAAAAGATTAACGAAATCATGGTAACCGCTTTTGTTACCCGTTCTTCTTCGGGAACATTGCCTATTACCATGCGCGTGAGCGAAGAAAAGCTCCAAATACCGCGCAGTATTTCGGCATTTACGCTGCCGCTCGGGGCGACTATCAACATGAACGGAACCGCTATTTATTTGGGCGTTTGTGCAATGTTTATCGGATATGCAATCGGTTCACCGCTTTCGCTGAGTCAGCAAATTATGGCGGTCGTTACCGCAACGCTCGCCGCGATAGGAACGGCAGGCGTTCCGGGATCAGGCCCGATTATGCTTTTGATGGTTTTGGATTCTGCCGGATTAAAATTGACGGAAGGTTCATCGGTTGCGGCGGCGTACGCAATGATTTTAGGTATCGATGCAATTCTTGATATGGGACGAACTTGCATCAATGTTACCGGCGATGTGGTTTGTACACTCATTGTATCCAACCAAGAAAAAAAGTATACAGAAAAAATTGAAGCGGAAAACTAAAGTGAGCATAGCTTGCAAAAAAGCGAAAAGAGTGCTTGCTTAGGGAGACGCCGATAAAAGTTTGACACTGATTAATTCTTGATTGAATTAATCAGTGTTTTCCTAAGGCTCCCGGATAACCGACCAACGGCGATGGTAAACTCGCATGGATAAAAATGCCGCCATATTCTAGAACTTGCTTGATGAGCGACTCCGTTTGAGAAATGTTTGTACAAAAAAACATACGGTAACAGTCCCTGTCATCACTCCAATATGAAATTTTGCCGCTTTCTGCGGTTCAAAAACGGCATAAATACTCGTCTGTTTCTTTTTACACGCTGTTGATAAAGTTACTACCATTACGATAAAACCGACAAACAATAGAATTTTTTGCATATATTGCCTCAGACATTATTAACGACAATGTCATTATTGAGTTGAGAGTATAGCAATACACAAGCAAAAGTTAAGAAGAGATGTAGGCATTTCAATAATTGACTTTCATAAAAATATCACCTATAATGTGCAAATATAAAACGGTATATAACAACGGAGAAAATTTGAGTAAAAATATTTTTGCAGTACTTTTAAAAAAAGAATTAACGGCCTTGCTGCATTCTTTTGCGTTTTGGCTGAGTTTTCTTTTTTTTCATCTTGCCCTGTCGTTTTTGTTTTTAGGGCTGCCTGTTTGGTTTGACATGCAGTTGTCGAGTTTCAGCTATTTTTTTTCACTTTTTCCCTTTGTGTTCATTACGGTAATTCCGACACTGACCATCGGAATGTGGACGGACGAATATAAAACGGAAACGTGCAAATTGCTTTTTTTATTTCCCGTTCCGGAACGCACCCTCGTGTTGACAAAATTTGCGGCTTGTTCCATTGCGTTTTTTATTCAACTGACAACATCACTTTTCGTTCCGATTTCAGTTTCCGGTTTAGTGTTTTTTGAAGGAGCAGCTTTTTTCTTTTCATACTTCAGCGTTTTTATTTTTGGCGTTTCATGCATTGCAATTTCGCTTGCGTTAAGTTCGTTTTCATCGGAAAGTGCGGTCGCTTTTATTTTTAGCTTTTTAACCATTGCGTTTTTTTCTCTCGTGCATTTTATCGTACGCATTTTTAAAGTACCGAGATTCCTCGAAAAAATTATTGAAACACTTTCTTTTCATTATCATTTTCAAAATGCTGCGCTCGGAATTTTTAATATGAGCGATTATATTTTTTACGGAGCGTTAATTCTTTTTGGAATTACCTGCAATATTTTTAGTTTAAAATTACGAAGGTCAAACGCATGAAGCGGGAATTTAAATTTCAATTTTTATTATACGGCATTATTGTGCTGCTTTTAATTTTTATTTCAAGTAAAAATTTTTTCCGTTTTGATTTTTCCAAAGAAAAATTGTACACCGTAACCAATGATACAAAAACGCTTTTTGCCAGTTTAACGGAAAACGTGACGCTCACATGGATTCGTTCCGACAACATCAAAAAATATTTTCCGTCAATAACGTACCTTGAAGAAATGCTGCCGCAATACGCTTCACTGAATAATTGCAATTTTGCAATCGTAAACTTAAACACCCTAACCGAAACGGCTCTGCAAAATTTAAACATATTTCCGGAACAAATTGCAAGCTCATCGCGTGATGAAAAAAAAATAATTAATTTGTATTCCGCATTGATAATTGAATATCACGGCATGACAAAAATTCTTCCGTATCTTTTCGATGTACAAAATTTAGAATACACAATTGCAAATAATATCCTTGCATTGATTCAAGACAGTGAAAGCGTTTCTGAAAAACGGCGAATTTATATTTTAACCTTTCCGAATATTCTCACCGGTGAATATCAATATGTGCTGCCATTTTTGGAATATGATAATTTTATTCCCGTCATAGTGAATGAAGAAAACATAACGGAACTGCAGCCGGATATTCCGCTCGTTGTTATCGGTTCCGGTTTTATCACCGATGAACACATTCGCATGATTGATGCGTTTTTGCAAGCAGGCGGTAACGCCGCGTTTTTTGTTTCGGGAACCGTCGTTGATGTAAACGGTAATTGGATATGCACACCGAAGCAAAACGATCCGCTGCTTTCACTTTTAGCTCGCTACGGTTTTTTAATCGGGCAGGATATTATATTGGACATTTTCAGTTTTCCGCTTCAGATGAGTAGTCGCGACGGCGTTACTTCAAAAATAATCACTTATCCGTTTTGGCTTCGTGCAAATGCGGAACAAGCGGATTTAACGCAACCGTTTTTTTCCGGCTATACAACGCTACAGTTTTATTGGCCGTCATCACTTGACTTGGATACGCAGAATGCGCCGAGTGTTCGATCGGTTTTAAAAACAAGTACGCAAGCAAAACGTATGATTGAAAATTTTACAACGGATCCGTTTTTGTTTTCCGAACAGGATACGACGGACATGGAAAAAAACGAGTACACCCTTGCAGCGATCAGCACCGATAAGGGGAAGCTTTTTGTAATGACCGATGAAAACTTTTTGAGCCGATGCATCGAATTTACAAACTCTGATACGAATATGTATCTGCTGGTTTCCGTTTGTCAGTGGTTATGCAATCATGAAAGTATTTTGAAACTTAAAAACAAAGTTTCAACGGTAAAGCCTTTTAAAACCTTTACCGATTCGAATACACCGAAAAAAATTAAATTGTTTGCACGGGTGTTAAATTTTATTATGGTACCGCTTGTCATTGTTTGCATTTTTATATTTAAAATACACCGAAAGCAAAACACCGAACGAGTACCGGAAGGAGCAGCCGAATGAACACGTTTCAGCGCAAAACAAAAATTTTACTGTGCATTGTTTGCGTTCTCATTGCATGCAGCATTTTTCTTTCCGTTGATTGGAAACACCCGAAAGCGAAAACTTCGGAACTCGTTCTCCCCGCTGTTATTTCCGATGTTGCAACGGTCACCATAATTTTTAATCGAGCGGATGTACAAAAAACAATCGCGCTAAAAAAAAGAGACGATTCGTTTTTTTTATATTTTTCGGATGATGAAACATACAAAGTGCCGGAAACCGTGATAAAAAATTTTTTCACGATTCTCTCTTCAAAAAATAAAATGACGCTTGTATCGAAAAACAATACAACGACATTGGTGAACACCGTAAAAATTATACTACGCGCTGCTTCCGAAACCGTCATTTCAGACATTACGTTCGGCGAACTTGACACGCTCGGATTAAACCGTTACATTATGTTCGGCGGCGGGCACATTTACAAAGCACCCGATATATACGCATCGTTGCTGCAGCCGGAAAACAGCCGTTGGATTGAAACGCAACCGTTCAAAGCGCAACTCAAAAATAACTCAATACAATCGGTTTCCTTTAACGATAAACTTTTCATAAAAAATGAGCGAAACGCAGCAGCTTTCACTGCATTGGAACAAGCGTTGAGCAGCTTTCACGTTCTTGATGTCTACATTGTGAATGCATATCCTGCGGCAAATCTGAAAAGAGAAAAACAAACGGTATCATTTGTGCTTGGCAGCGGCGAAACCGTAAGTTTGCATTTTCAAAAAATTGAAATCGGCAGCGATTATACCTTGTATCAGAACGATAAAAAACAGCCGCCGTATATCGTCAGTAGCTATGCCGTTGAACAGTTACTCAAAGCGGTTCAAAACGTACAAATCTCATAAAAAACGGCACTTTTTTACACGGAAAACTCGGCATCAACGTCGGAGAGAATATCCAAAAACTGCTGCAATTCTTCACGCGTTGTTTCATTGCCGAGCGAGATTCGGAAGGCATTCGTCTGCGTTGATTTGTCAACACACATTGCTTGTAAAACGGGGCGATTGACTTTTGCACTGGAGCAAGCGGAACCCGTTGAAACAAAAATCCCGCGATCGGACAAAACGCGAACCATCATTTCGCCGGTAACATATGCGTGCGCAATTTGAACAATGTACGGTGAAAAATTTTCGTCCTGCGCCGTGCGCGATTTCGGCACAACGGAAAAATGCTCCCGCTTGGAAATTTCGTGCAACAAAAAGTTTACCTTTTCTCGCGCGGCGGCGAGATTGTTTTGAAAGGAGCGTTCATATTTTTCCAGCGCAAATTGCAGGGATAAAACCCCCGCAAGATTTTCCGTTCCGGAGCGGACGCCGCGTTCTTGGTTTCCGCCGCGATTAAACACTTCCGTCGGTTGCTTCAAAAAAAGAATGCCCGTTCCGCGTAACGCCCCGATTTTATGCGCGGAAAGCGAAAGCGAATCAACGCCCAAATCAGCGATATTAAAAACCGTTTTGCAGATTGCCTGCACCGCATCGGTGTGAAAATGAATTTTTCGTTTCGCATGTTCTTTTAAAACGCGGGCAATATCGGCAATCGGTTGTATGCTTCCCGTTTCGTTATTGACGGTCATCACCGAAAGAAAAGTAGTGTTATCTCGAATCGTTTTTACGACCGCTTCCGGTGTTACAATTCCCGATTCATTGCACGGAACGGTTAAAATATTCAACCCGATTTTTTTCAGCGAAACGCATTCTTCGGTTAATGCAGCATGCTCAATCGCACTCACCGCGATACTGTAGTCCTCAAAGTTCGATTTCGTTAAATTCGTTAAAATTGCAATGTGGTCACTTTCCGTTCCGCCCGAAGTAAAAAAAACTTGCGATGCGGCAACACCCAAAAGAGCGGCAATTTTTTCCCGCGCTTGTTCTAAATACTCCCGCGCTTTTTTTCCCAAACGGTGCTTTGCCGACGGATTTGCAAATACTTCATTCGCAATTTCCAACGCCCGCAGATTTTCTTCCGTATTCGGCTTTGCCGTCGCCGCCCAATCCAAATAAATTTCTTGCGTCATGGTTGTACTATCCATCATATAATAAACGAATTGAAAAGCTGTCCGATAATTAAATCCCAACCGTCAACTAAAACAAAGAGCATCAACTTAAACGGCATTGAGATTTGAATCGGCGGAAGCATGATCATACCCATTGACATCAAAATACTGGACACAACCATATCGATGATGATAAACGGAATATAGAGGAGAACACCGATTTGAAACGCCCGCGTCAACTCGTGCAAAATAAAAGCGGCAATCAACACATGCGTCGGGACTTCGGCGAGTGTTTCCGGTTTATCAAGATGCGCCATCGTCATGCAAAGTTCAATACTGGACGTGTTCTTTTGCATTTGGTTGTACATAAAAATACGCAAAGGCTTTTCGGCTTCTTTGTATGCCGTTTCAATCGTGATTTTTCCTTCCCGCATCGGCTGAAACGAATTGGTATAAATATCGTTAAATATCGGCCACATAATAAAGATAGTCAAAATCAGCGCAATGCCGTTCAACACTTGCGTTGGCGGAACTTGCTGCAACGAAAGTGCGCGCTTAATAAAATCAAGCACAATCGCAATCCGCAAAAAGCTGGTACACAAAATCAAAATACTGGGAGCAAGCGAAATCAGCGTGAGAAGCAAAAGCACTTGCACGGAAAAAGCGACGTCGTTATTCTTCTCGGCTTGACGGATGTTAAATTGCAAAAAAGGCTGCTGCAGCTGCCGTTCTGCATCTTGAGTCGTTTTGCCGTCTTTGTTTTTTAATCCGGTTTCCTGCGAAAAAGCGGTAACGGGTGTGAGTAAAAATACCAAAACAAAAAAGAACGCTTTCCATTTTGTTGTGCGGAAAAAATTTGTTTTCATAAACGATTAGCCCTTATTACTTTCATTGATGTCGGTTTCGTTTTGCTGTAAACGTTCACGCATACCTTCTAAAAAATTACCGGTCAACGCTTCATCCGCTTTCGACGTTTCCCGCGCTGTATTTTCCACCGGTTTATTTTCCTTTTTGAAAAATACCGACACCATTTCCGCGAACGGTTTTTGTTCGACTGTTTGATTTTCCGCATGCAAGTTCAACGTATCAATCAACTCGGTATCTTCAATGCGGGAAATGAGCGAAACATCTTTTTCGGTTACCGCAATTAAAAAAGCTTCCCGCTTCACCGTAATAATGTAGAGACTTTTATTCGGTGCCAGCTTCAAAGACGAAACCACTTTTAAATACGGGTCATCATTCAACGAGAGCGTTTGCGATTTTTTCAAAAAGCGTAATACCACGTATGCAAGGACGCACACGATAAGCAGCATCAAAATCAGTTTCCACAGCGACCCGAAAAACGAAACGCCGTTCTCTTGGGGGGGCGCCGAATCTTGCGGCTGTGTTTGTAAACGAATTTTCGTTTCATCAATTGTTTTCGTTGCAGCCGTATTTTCTGTCGGCTTCGTGTCCGCGTTCTGCGAAAAACAAACCGTAACGCCCACTGCCAACGCAAAAATCAAGCATAAAAACCGCTTTGCCATGGTTCCCCCAAAATTATCGCAATATCTTTTGAGAAGACATTGATTAATTCAACAGAAAATCAATCGATGTCAACTTAAAAACACTGTTGTTTCGCAAATGTTTAGAATTCTACCTTTTTAATTATGCTGGACATTGAGAAACAACATGGAAACGCTGTTAAACGGCATCAAACCTTTAATCAGCGTTTCTTTGAGTATAAATCTTTTTTCACGAAAAGTCAATGCGGTATAAACCGCTTGAAAATAGGACCGTTTAACATCGTCGCTGAAATAGCGCGGCTTGTTAAACGGTCGACTTTTGCTACCGCAAAAGATCGCATTTTTATAGTGCCGTTTCTCGGTTCTCGAAACGGCGTAAATTCAGCTTATTCGTGAACTGATGTTCACTCATCTGCTGAATTTTAATGAACCGAAAATATATTCTTGATTATTTATAGATAATTCATTATATTAAATAGAATATTCTATAAAAACGAAGGATTATTATGTTACGAAAATTTACCTCGGAATCAGTCGGTGAAGGACATCCCGACAAACTGTGCGATAAGATTGCGGACAGCATTTTGGATGCTTGCTTGCGGGATGACCCGCACAGTCGTGTTGCATGCGAAGTATTTGCTTCAACGGGATTAATTTTAGTCGGCGGAGAAATTACAACGGAAACATTCATAGACACGCAGGCAATTGCTCGCAAGGTTGCCGGCGATATCGGATATACCAAAGCGGACTACGGCTTAGACTGTGACTCAATGGCGGTTATTAACGTGATTCGCGCTCAATCGCCGGATATTGCACAAGGCGTCGACGGTCGCGGCTTAAAAGAATATGAAGGACTGACCGGCGCCGGCGATCAGGGAATTATGTACGGTTTTGCATGCGACGAAACACCGGAATTGATGCCGGCTCCCATAATATATGCGCATAAAATTATGCAGCAAGCCGAAAAATTACGCAAAACCTCGGTGAACTGGCTCCGCCCCGATGCGAAATCACAGGTTACGATTGAATATGACGGGTTTAAGCCGGTGCGTATTGATGCAGTCGTTATTTCACACCAACATGATCCTGAAATCAGCACCAAACAAATTGAAGAGCTGTTGCGTGAGGGCGTGGTGTATGAGGCGCTCAAAGACACGGGGCTTTTAGATGCAAAAACAAAATACTTTATCAACCCGACAGGGCGCTTTGTAACGGGCGGACCGCAAGGCGATACCGGCTTAACCGGACGCAAAATTATTGTCGACACGTACGGCGGCATGGCGCGCCACGGCGGCGGTGCATTTTCGGGAAAAGACCCGACCAAGGTTGACCGCTCCGCAAGCTACATGGCTCGCTATGTGGCAAAAAATATCGTCGCGGCACAGTTGGCAAGCCGCTGTGAAGTTCAGCTTGCGTATGCAATTGGGGTTCCGTTTCCGGTTTCCGTTGCCGTTGAAACATTCGGAACGGCGCGCGTGAGCGATGAATCGATTGTCAAAGCAATTACGGATGTTTTTGATCTTTCACCGGCAGGAATTATAAAAACACTTGATCTTATCAAGCCGATTTATGCCCAAACAACGAACTACGGACACTTTGGTCGTAACGGCTTTACCTGGGAAAAAACGGATAAGGTCGATCAACTCAAAGCAGCGGTAAAATAACCGTATTTTGCTTATCGACCCATATTCAAAGAACGGCTCTATGTTGACTTTGAATATGGGTCTTTAAATTCTACAAAAATCTGCAAAATTGCGCGGCTAAACTTTCTTAAAAAAATCGACACTTTACCTTTGTTGATTATTCGTCAATGAAATTATAATTAGGAAGTTTCTAAAAAACATACTTTTATAGGACTTGTTTAGCGGGAATATTTTAAGTCATTATAATATGGACATAGTTGAATGAAGTATATATAATTATAGGCAAAAGGAGTACACTATGGAAAAATATTTTTCGATTTCTAAAAAAATTATTATATTGTTTTTTGCGACTTTTTTATTGATAGCGTTAATTGTGTCTGCCGCCATCTTTAAAGGAATTATCAAAATCGGTGAAGATGAATTTTATCAATCATCAAAATCACAATTAGTTCATATTGATTTGGGCATAAATTTTTTTATGGCTTCCGTAAAAAACAATCTCACAATGCTTGCAAATGACCGTGATGTAAAAACCGCCGACGATACCCTCCACCAATATTTTAATGATGAGCATGATATGCTTGCATCCGAAACCGTAAAAAGCGAAACCGAAAAGAAATTGGTACGCATTTTTAAAGGACTTTTTGACGCATATCCGGAATATGCGGAAATATATCTCGGTTCCGTTTGGGGCGGCTATGCAACTTCATTTGACGGAAAAATGTCCCACACTTACGATCCTCGAAAACGGGATTGGTACAAACAGGCGACAGCCGCAGGCGGCAAAACTATTTTAACGTCGGCATATCTTTCTACTATCGGTGATGTGGTCATTGCGTTTTCGCGCCAAGTTTTTGATAACAAAAAAAAGCCAATCGGTTGTGTAACGATTGAATTAACTTTGAACACTATTACGGATATGATCGCAAATGCAAAAATCGGAAACACCGGCTATGTGATTTTAACGCAAAGCGACAATGTTATTTTAGCGGATCCGCGGCATGCCGATCTGAAAATGCAAAATCTTACCGACTGTGCGATTTCCGATTACGCAAAAATTGCAGCAATGCAACCCGATGATAAGTTGAAAATTACTATTGATAACAAAAAATTTCTGGTACAAACGCACACTAACGACCAACTGGGTTGGAAGTTATATATGTTTATGGAAAGCAATGAAGCATTGCAAAATTGGTACGGGACGCTCATCATACTTTTGGTTATCGCCCTCGTTGCCCTTGCCGTTTCCGGTATTATCACAATTATTATTGTGCGGGCAATTGCGCGACCTTTGCAAAATACCATTACTGCATTGAAGGATATTTCGATGGGAGAGGGGGATTTAACACAACGCCTTCGAAGCGACAACAACGATGAAACGGCAATAATCGTAAAATATTTTAATGAAACGATGGAAAAAATCCGCATAGCTATACATGCAACCGGCAAAAATATCGACGGCTTAAAAACGTTCAGTAACATGCTGATTGAAAAAAATAATGAAACCCAAAATTACGTAAAAAGCATTACCGATAATACCAATACTATTCAAACTGAAATCGGTAAACAAAGCAATATGGTTGATAAAACAACTGCGAGTATGCAGAACATGATCCAATCGTTTACAAACTTAAATGAAAAAATAGAAACGCAAGCAACGAATATCAGCGAATCATCCGCTTCCATTGAAGAAATGGTCCAAAATATTATGGGAATTCAAAAAATTTTACGTGATAATGCGGCGCTTATCACAAAAATGCAGGAACTTTCCGGCAATGTAAAAAATTCGGCAAAGAACACTTCCGCGGCAACAAAAGAAATTAGCAATGAATCGGAGGCACTTTTACAGGCAAGCAATGTGATTCAGAGTATCGCAAGTCAAACGAACTTACTTGCAATGAATGCCGCCATTGAAGCCGCGCATGCGGGCGACGCCGGAAAGGGATTTGCCGTCGTTGCCGATGAAATACGAAAACTTGCCGAAGAATCAAACCGTCAGGGCAAAGCAATTTCAACATCACTGAAAGGACTGAAAACAAAAATCGATGCAATCGCAAATGATTCAATCACCGTTGAACAAACTTCAACACAAGCTGCCACTTTGAGCGATGATGTAAAAAAACAGGAAGATATCGTCATGGCTGCAATTCACGAACAAAGCAGCGGTACGTCACAGGTGATTGAGGCAATGAGTCAACTCAATACGGAAACGGCAAACATAAAAGATGAATACGCACAAATGCTGTCTGCCAGCACCATCCTTTTACAGGAGAGTAAAGAACTTGCTGAAATGACCAAAATGATCGAGCTGCGGATTCGTGCAATTTACAGTGATGCAACAAAGATACACGACACCAGCAGTGAAGTCAATGCGTTTACGGTCAAAACAGCTGAAAGTATTGCAGCAGTTGACCAAAAAATTTCCGGATTCAAAGTTGAATAAAAATGAAGTGCAACTTTCAGTGTTTTAAGGAAGGCACAGATTCATTCACGATTGAATTAATCTGTGCCCACCAGTAAATCAGCGGATTTTATAAACCGCGTTTGCGTACGCATACATACCGGTTTGCTTTTTTCGTCCGGTGAAAATACTCACTTCAAAGCCTGCCCGCAGCGTCAGATTTTTGTACACTTCGTCAAAACCTTCAAGAGAAATCGTATGAACAGAGAGCGGCTTTCCGCTCGGTGTTTTCAGCTGCGCCATTTTCGAATCGGTCGGATAGTAGACATTACCCGACGAGTTAAAAAACGCTTCTTCATTTTTGCCTTTTACTATAAAACGGTATTGAAGTGACGCTCCGTATTTCAAAAAATCATCAACACTAATTTTCGTTGTAAAGGCAATCGTATCAGGACCGAGCGGATTGCTGAGCCACATCTCATACGTGTTCGGTGTGTTTTTAGGTTTCACTTTTTCCGTATGTCGATCGAGCAAACTTATTTCTTTATTTTCCATGATATTAAGCCACGGATTTGCGTATAAAAATTCACTTTGCACCGTCAATGCACACACTGGAAAACAATGCGCATATTCAATACCGAACAACCCGCCCAAACTATTTGGTGTCACTGCTGAGGCAGTCGGATAGTTTTTCCGCTCGTAAGCGGTTTGAAACTGATTCATTTCAAACTGCCCGTAAAACCGCAAGCCCCGATACGGAACGACTTCCAAACCAACACCGAATTGTGAACCGTTCGGCATAAGACCGTTAATTTTGCCTTCATCCCAACCGTACAAATTGTGAAAGATCATCATCGGATTGAGGTACCGTAAATCAAAACCTCCGTATTCGGTCGTTCCTTCAAATAAGCGCACGCCAACATATTGGGTAATTTTAAACTTCACTTCGTGCGTAAAAAGGAAACGGTACCGCTCCATGATGTAGATACTTGAAGCAACATTTACATTTTTATGGAAAAAGCGCAATGATACAAAATCCAGTGAGTTCGTCGCGTTTGCTAAAAACAAACTGCCGTTGAGCGTTTGACCGATATTGTGCCGTCCGCGTCCTATCGTAAAACTCATAAAAGAATTGCCCGCGGAAAAATTCGCGATATGTGGGATCTGTACATCGAATGAATCGCTTTTTAACGGCATGTTGGTAAAAGGCAAAGAATATTGCGACGCAAGAAATCCTTTTTTTATTTCAAAATTTGCAGCAAAATTTACATACGGTGAAAAATTGACGGTAAGCGGAACGGCAATCGGTGCCGGTGTTTTATTATACTGAGCGACGGTATCGGCAAAGAGTAATTTATCCGCATCGGTGTACTGCCCCTGCAATGCGAATATACCGTTTATATCAAATGTGAGATAATCATTTTTTATCAAATAATTTTGCTTGCGCAAATACGCGCATGCACTTTCATAAAAAGCACAGCCCTTAGCACTTAATTTTTCCGTATCAAGTTTTTGTAAATAAAGCGCAACCTCCGCACGTGTTGCAGGTTCTTTATCGGCAAGGCATACGCTCGTCGTTTGCAAACATAAAAAATGTACAATCCGAAAAAGCTCGTCATCGGTTTGAATCAGCTCGGCATACTGAAACGGCGTTTCATCCGGCGCTGAATTGTCATCTTGTGCAAACAAGTTTGAGAAAATACTACAAAGAAACAAAAATGAAATAATTTTTTTAATAGTAGGACGCGTCATAATAAAATAATTTTATCAATAAACGGAAAATTATAAAAGGCTTTACGGAAACATCGATTAAAGGTTTGACGCCGTGTATCAGCGTACGCCGAATTCTTACTATGGTTTAGGTGAAAACATACTGTGTTTTAAAAAAAACATAGTATGTTTTAAAAATTTCGTACTATGTTTTTGGGGAAAACATAGTACGTTTTTGGTAAAATACAAAAAAGAACTTATTTTTAGACGCTGAAAGGAATTTTAACGGACGGAGCCCCATAGGCATACGCCCACACTTGGTACTCTTGAAAGTAAGCCGGTATGGAAACGCTGATTAAAGGTTTGACGCCATTTACCGGCAAACTTTACAAAGTAAAGTTTTTTGCAGAAGCAAAGTATCTCCATCATTGTTTCTCAATGTTCAGGATAATTTTGGAACATCTGCGAAACAACGATTTTAAAGGTGGCACTGAAAAGAAGTTTCTAAAAATCTAACCCGAGTTTTTGAAAGATGTCCTCAATTCTCGATTGAATTAATCAGTGCCTCCTATTGGGTCGATACAACGAGAGTTTAAAAATGGAAAAATTTTTCCTACCTCTTTATTTTTTTTTTGTTTTTTGATATAATGCCACTTGATTTTAAGCGGTGAGAATTTTTTAAAAACTGAGCAAGTTTTTAAAAAATATCCTGCGGGGAGACTTTTATGGATTTAGTGTATCACGGAAAAACAAAAGATGTGTATAAATTGCCGAACGGAAATTACCGCCTGGTGTTTAAAGACGATGTAACCGGCGTCAATGGAGTTTTTGATCCGGGTGCAAACCATGTTGGTTTAAAGATGGAAGGTGCCGGCGCTGCGGCATTGGCTTTGACCAAGTTCTTTTATGAAAAATTAAATACAAACGGTGTTCCGACCCATTTTTTAAGTGCCGATTTATCGGCAAATACAATGGATGTGTTACCGGCAAAATTGTTCGGTTTCGGCGTTGAAGTGATTTGCCGCTACAAGGCAGTCGGTTCGTTTTTACGCCGTTACGGTCGCTATGTAAAGGAAGGCGCCGACCTTGATGCCTTTGTTGAAATCACCCTCAAAGACGATGACCGCGAAGATCCGCCGATTACAAAAGACGGACTCGTGATACTCAAAATTATGACGGCGGAAGAATATGAAACTATCGTGTCCCTTACAAAAAAAATTGCCGGCTTTGTAAAAGGCGAACTTAAACAGAAAGATTTGGATTTATACGATATAAAGTTTGAATTCGGACGAGTCGGTGATGATCAGCATCTTGCACTGATTGATGAAATTTCAGGTGGCAATATGCGCGCGTATCGGAACGGAGCGTACGTTGATCCGCTCAACGTTGAAAAAATAATGTTGAATCGATAAATAAACGGTAAAACAAAGAACTGCGCAAATCGCGGTTCTTTGTTTATTCTTTCTTAAAAAATTATAAACAATTCAAAAATCATGTACACACAACATACAATCACCGGCGAAAATTTGAATGATTGGCAGGAAAAAAAATACGCCGAGTTTTATGCGGAAGAATACGGCTTTTTAAAACGTCGGTTGGCACAGGGCGGTGTCGATGTAAACGACCTTGAAGGTGTGTTGCAGAGTTTATATATTTTTGATGACAACAATTTAGACGGACGTAGTGTGGTAATGCAGCTTTCACTTTCCGCATCAATTGCCGCTTATGAGGCGGTAATCGCGGAATTAAAATCGGTAGCACAAAAAAATTAAATAAACGCAAATTAAGGAACGAATATTTATGAAAAAGATCGTATTTTCTCTTTTTGTTTTTTTATCCGTTATTTCGTGTTCAATTCAACAGATGGCATACAACTCAATTGCTCCGCTTCCCGAACAAAAGCAAAAAGCGGCGGCAAAACAGAAATCGAAAAATGCCGGTAACCCGATTTTAGCCTTTACCGGAGAAAGTGATGTGCAACTCGTCGCGGATTCATTTCCGGTATTGCTCAAAACGGTCGAAATGCTGCACTTTAATGATCCTTCTCATCGCGGCGTTTCGATTATGGCAGGGCAACTTTATGTAATGTACGCGAACGCCTTCGTTGAGCGTTCGGCAAAGCACATGAGCGATGATGATTATGAAGCAAAGCACGCTGAATTGATGCGCGCAAAAAAATTTTATGCACGCGGTGCGGACTATGTTTTGCAAGCGCTTGAGCTTGAGTATCCGGGACTGAAGCAAAAACTTTTCAGCTTTGATGAAGTCGAAGTGATCGAAGCCGTACAAAAACTTCGTGTTCATGATGTAGAAGCAATCTTTTTCGGTGCATCAGGGATTTTGGGTGCTTTTTCGCTTGATCCGATGGATGCCGACATACTTGAAAAAGTGAATGCTGCCCGCTTGATGTTGGAACGGGCGTGTGAATTAAATCCGGGCTACAGCGACGGTGCGCTCTGGGAAGTTTTAACTTCGTTCTATGCAGCCGCGCCCGATTCATTCGGCGGCGGTATGGAAAAAGCGAAAGCGGCATACGAAAAAGCGCTTGCGTACTCAAAAGGGCAAAGTGCGTCAACGTACCTCACCTACGCAACCGCATTTTGTGTACCGGCACAGGACGGAAAAGGCTTTGATAAAGCATTGAAGCAAGCGCTGGCGATTGACCCGGACGCAAATCCGGAAACACGACTGATGACCACGCTTTCACAAATCGATGCTCGCTGGATGCAAAAACACCGTAGCGAATTTATCTACTAAACAATTACGTTTATGGAACCGACAGTACAGAAAAAATCTTTTTTTGACAGAATATTTTTGAAAACGCTTTTTGTTATCGCAATTCCTATCATGATGCAAAATCTTTTGAATTCGCTCGTGAATATTTTGGATGCGGTGATGATCGGACAACTGGGCACCACGGAAATTGCAGCCGTTGGTTTGGGTAATCAGTTGTTCTTTTTGCTCAATTTGGTTTTGTACGGAACGGCTTCGGGCGGTTTGGTTTTCACCGCACAGTTTTGGGGCAAAAAAGATTTACCCGGTTTGCGGAAATCATTCGGACTTTCGCTGTGTGCCGCGTTGTTTATCAGTACCGTATTTACCGCAGCGTGTGTTTTAGCGCCGGAGCAAATTCTCCATCTTTATTCAAAAGACACGGCGGTGATTAAAATCGGTGCAATATATTTACGTACTGTTGCATGGTGTTTTATTCCGTTTGCAATCAGCTGCATGTTTATGTTTACGCTGCGGGCGATTGAAGAAGTGCGGCTTGCCGTTGTTATTACGCTCATTTCCCTTTTTGTCAATTTGATATTAAATATGCTCTTGATTTTCGGGCATTTCGGTTTTCCGAAGCTCGGCGTAAAAGGTGCCGCCATTGCAACCGTTACGGCACGAACGGTTGAGCTTTTTGCTTATATTATTATCACCAAGAAAAAAAAGCTTCCGATTTTGGGACGCCTTTCCGAACACTTTTCGTTTTCCGGAAGATTTGTCGTTACTTTTTTTATCGTGGTGCTGCCTGTTATTTGTAACGAATCGCTTTGGTCTCTCGGCATCACTTTTCAGCATAAAATATTTGCCGGTTTGAATACGCTTTCGTATGCCGCATTCAGCATCACCAATACGGTATCGCAGCTTACCTGGGTTGTGTTTATCGGATTGGGAAACAGCGTCAGTATTTTAATCGGTAAAAAAATCGGTGAAGGGAATTACGGTGAGGCGAAAAACTATGCGGCAAATATCGCAGGTTTTGCTCCGGTTGTAGCAATTTTTGTCGGAATGTTGCTTGTTCCGATTTCGTTTTTAGTACCGTATATTTTCAAAGTAGAGCAAGAAGTATATTTACAAGCGCAGCAGTTTTTTATTATTTTAGCGCTTTGCTATCCGTTGAAGGCTTTTAATATGGTGATGGTGGTCGGCGTTGTCCGCGCAGGAGGGGACACAAAGTTCGGCGTTGTTTATGATACGCTTTTTATGTGGATTGTTTCGCTTCCGCTCAGTTTTACTTTATCGGTGTTTACAACGTTGCCGTCTTGGGTGATTTACCTCTTTCTTTTTGCCGACGAACCGATAAAAGCCTGTCTCGGACTGTGGCGCTTGCGGTCGGGTAAATGGCTCCATTCGGTCGTGTAACGTTGCCTGACGGTATTTTAAAAATAATAAAAGAGAGCCTCCAAGAACATTTGTTTTTAGAGGCTTCCGTACGTCGGCGACGGCGCTATTTTGTTAAGCTGTTTGCTCTATCGTTCGGTGAAAGAATTTCCGTAACACGAACGCCGAAGTTTTCTTCAATAACAACAACTTCGCCTTTTGCAATCGGCTTGTGATTAACCAAAATATCGACGCTTTCACCGGCGAGTTTATCCAGCGAGATAATATGTCCTTCGCCCATTCCGAGTATTTCTCGAACGGTTTTTTTGGTGCGTCCCAGTTCAACCGTGAGTTCCATCAGAACGTCCATGATTAAACCGATATTATTTTTATTTTCACCACCGTCAAAACTTTGGAGTTGCGGGTAGGCGATAGGTTGCACGGTTGGATTTGAACCGGCACTTTGAATGTTTTGTGATTGCATACCTGTATTTATTTGACCAAAATCGCTCATATTGATGCCTCCTGAAAAATTCGCCTGCATTTGCGGTTGAGCTTGCTGTTGTTGTTCGATCGAATTTTTTGTTTCCGTGCTGTTTGTTTTCGGTTGTTTTGCCGTCGATTGCGGAGCAGAAGTACCATTAATCGTTTCGGCAATTTTTGTTGCGGCATCGTCATTGACTACTTCCCAAAAGGTAAATGAAGAGCCGTCAACCGTAATTTCGTATGTAATGATTGCAAAGGATTTTTGCGGCAGCCGAATCATCGCTTTCGGAATATTCATCGATTCAGGCGGATTGTGTGAAACCCCTTTTAAGCCGATAGCGTCAAATTCGGTGATTTCCGCACTGAGACACTGACCGATTACTTCGCTGACAATGGAAAGTGCCATATCATCAATATCCGCCTTCTCTTCATGATTAACCAGTCCGACAATTTTTGCCGCCATTTCATGGGGTAGAATAAACAGATGATCGCCGGATAAGCCCGAAGCAAAATCGCAGGTTGATGCCACAACAAGTTCAGGAACAATTTGCATAAATGCTTCTCTATTCATGCTTGAATAACTTGTTCCGGTAACTTTTGTTTCACTTCCGGTCATTGAAGTCAGATTTTCTTCAAACGCTTTGCACGGATTTACTAAAAATGTTTTAAATGCTTTTCCCTTAAAATCGGAAACATCGGTTTTTTCGGGGACAACTTCAGGAGCAGCCGCTCCACCCATATCCATACCTGATAACAATGCATCGATTTCGTCTTGTGAAATTGAACCATCACTCATAATAATTCTCCCCCTCTTCAGATAGATTTTCAAAATCTTCTTCGGTTATATCTTCGGTTTTTCCTAAAAGCTGCACTGCAACACGTTTTCCGATTACACCGGGCTGACAGTAAAATTTTTGTCGATTTCCGACACTTAACGTAAAAGGATCCCCGACTTGTACACTCGGCAAACGGATAATGTCGCCGACACCTAATGAAAGAACGTCCCGTACTGAAACATCCAAGCTGCCGATTTCCGCGGTAACATCCACTTCAACAGCGGATAATTTTTCTTTCAAAACCGCTAAATGTTGTGTCGTTGAACTGCGGCGGACAGAAGTAAACCAGTACTGCGTTGAAAGTTTTGACACGACCGGCTCAACGGTCACATAAGGCAAACAGAAATTCATCATGCCTTCTTCTTCGCCGACTTTTACTTCAAGCGTTACTAAAATAACAATGTCATTCGGCGGGACGATTTGTGCAAACTGAGGAGTTGTTTCAATCGTGCCGAGTCGCGGACGCAAGTCAATAACCAAGTTCCATGCTTCCCGCATATTCGCTAAAATTTTAACGATAATGCCTTCCATAACCGAGCTTTCAATATCGGTTAATTCACGCTGAATTTTGATACTCTGCCCTTTACCGCCGAAAAGCCTGTCGATAATCGAAAAAGTTATTGACGGGTCAATTTCCAAAACGGCACTTCCGGGAAGCGGATCCATATTAATCACCGCGAGCGTTGTCGGGGTCGGAATTGAACGGATAAACTCTTCGTAGGTTAACTGCTCAACCGTCGCCACGTGAACGTGAGCGAGCGTCCTCAACTGAGCCGAAAGCGTCGTCGTTGTTTGACGCGCAAACGTTTCGTGCATCATTTTTATCGTTCTGGTTTGCTCGGTTGAAAACTTATCCGGACGCTTAAAGTCGTAAATTTTAATTTTACGGTTATCGTTAATCGACTTAAAATCTTCCGGTTCCGTGTCGCCCGAACTGATTGCCGTTAAAAGCTGGTCTATTTCGTCTTGCGAAAGCATGTCAGTCATAGTGCTATTCCTGTAATAACAAATTGTATTTGTCGATCATTACTCGTTTAATTTTTCCTTTTGTCAGGATATTATCGTTGATTAAATTCCGAATTTCAATTTTAACCGTTTCAGCGTTATCGGCAAGTTCATCGTATGTTTTACCTTTAAAGTAAAATAGTAAAAAATCTTGAATTTCCACTGAACGGGCAGCAATTTCACCGGGAGTATTTTTATCGTCCTGTGAGTATCCCAGATTGACTTTTACCTGAACCGTTGCAGGCGGTTGTCCTGCAAGATTTGTAGAAACGGTGTCAATATTGGTATAATACGTTAAAATCTCACTCGTATCGCGATACTCCGGAGATGTCGGATAATCCGTATATCCTTTTCCTTTTTTATCCCGTATTGTTACTGTAATCAACGTGATTGCAACTACAAAAATACCGACCGCCAAAACAATCGCGACCCATTTCAAAATCATAGGCAAAATCGAGCTTTTCTTCGCCGTCTTTACCGTCGCCTCTTCAGGCACTTCATCGGTCATTGAACCTATTGTGTCTTTATCTGCCATAAATCCTCCGTCATTCAATTATCGGCATGAAAAAAAAAGCATTTAGTTTTATTATGTGAAAACTAGTGTACACAATGTGAGGATAAAAGTCTAGAGGAAAAATTATTCGCCGATTCGTTTCCAGTGCCAGCCGAATACCGAGTGTGCATTGGTTACGACCATAAATGCTTTTTCGTCGTTTTGCGCTAAGTAGGTTTTGAGTTTGACAAAATCACGGCGAGATATAACCGTTTGAATCACGGAACGTTCCGCCTTGGTGAATGCTCCGGTTGCTTTGTACACATTTGCCGATCGTCCGAGTTTAACCAAAAAGCCGCATAGCTCGTCGGGTTTATCCGTATTGATGACGCAGTATTTGCTGCTGTTTATTCCTTCAATCGTTGAATCAATGACGAGCCCGTTGATAATAACTCCAACCAGCGAGAAAAGCGCAATTTCTCGACCGTAGGCGAAACCGGCAAACAGCGTAATGATAAAGTCGCTTATTAAGCAGCCTTTTCCCAAATCGAGTCCCGTGTACTTTTGTATAATCATCGCAAAAATATCGCTGCCGCCGGTCGACGCATATTGGTTCAGCACCAAGCCTACACCGGTACCGTAAATCAGCACGGCAACGACCAGCTGCAAAAACATGTTTTCAACGAGCGGTTCATGTATCGGGATAAAAACTTCCAAAAGCCACACCACCGCGGAAAGTCCCAAACTGGCACATACGGTTTTTAAACCGAATTTGTTACCGATAATTAAAAAGCCTAAAGCAAACAAAACAATGTTTATCAGCACTAACAAAGCTCCGGTAGAAAGCGGAAGATACTTTGAAAGCACCAAAGCCATACCGGTTGCCCCACCGAGCGAAAGTTTTGCCGGCAATAAAAAAAAGTGAATCGCGGCGGCAATCATCAACACGCCGATCGTGACGGATAAAAAGCTTACGACTTTGTTTTTCATACTGTACGCCCTTTTGATAATTAATATATGCGTTTTATGCTATGCAATTATAGAACTTTATCAAAACTTTACAAGAGAGAAACGTGGTGCAAATATCATATGCGTTGAGATAAAATATCCCTATTTGAAAAAACAAATTGATTACGGCTTGACTTTTTTTGCTATTTTATTATAATGAAATAACCGTGGTGGACGTAGTTCAGTTGGTAGAGCCCCAGATTGTGGATCTGGTTGTCGTGGGTTCGAGCCCCACCGTCCACATATTTTGCGTTCGTAGCTCAGTTGGATAGAGCAACGGACTTCGAATCCGTAGGTCGCACGTTCGAATCGTGTCGGACGCAATTATGGATGAAATTACCTGTAAAGAGGGGTTACCGAACGGTTTTCCCTCTAAACCGGAGACGATAACGCCCGATAATTCGACGGAAACGCTTCTCGATAAGCAAGCCGCTTTGAAGAAATTCCTTGATGATTATGAAAGTTATTTTGCCCACTGATAGGCTAGTCGGTAACCGGCGGTTACGTTGGACACATCATACATCCTATCAATTTAGTTTCGATTTTTTACGATTCTCCGCCGGTTAAAATGAGGTTTTCCATTTCAGCCATATTTCGATTAAAAAAGTATGTTTGTAAAACTTCCGCTTTTCCAATGGCATCTTTAATTTTATTGGTTTTGTCATACGCGAGCTTTGTTTGCTTACCGTTTTTGAATACGACCGTAACCTCAGTGAATGATGCTTTGGTGATGGGACGTTGAAACTCAAAGACGGTTACCGCTTTGATGTCATCAAACGAAATCTTCTTTTTGAACGGCGTCAAGATAAAACCGAATGTACGCGTCGCTTCACTTGTCGTCATGTTAAAACTCCAAGCGTCTTCGTAAATACTCAACAAAAAGCAAAACGTTCCGAGTACAAGCATAAAAATTGAAATAACATTGAGGTGAAAGCCCGTTATATTTGCGATTAAAACCATCGTGCCGAATAAAAATGCGATAATGCGCAGAAAAAGCGGCAACGATTCAAAGGAAATCGTGTTTTGTGTTGTTTGCTGTTTCATACGTTCCGACAAATCCTTATTGGTTACTATGGAGATGGGGGGAATTGAACCCCCGTCCTGAAAGGCTCCCCGATTAGCTTCTCCATGCTCTTTGACACGATTAGATTTCACGCAACGGACGCAGTGCCAAAAGCGCCGTCCCGCTACCGTACATGGTAATTGTTCGCACCTTGCACGGAAAGGTATCAAACAATGAGCTTTTAAATGTGACAGGAGATAGACAAACAAAAAGCTCAAAAGTTTTGTAAACTCCCGTCGTTACGCAGCTAAGGCGTATTCGAAACTGTCGTTATTTGCGCCAGTTAAATTTTTGCCCGAGATTTTAGAAGGTTTAGGCGTACCTTCGCATGCAACTTTATCAAAAAACCAACCAGTCGAAACCGGAACATCCCCAAAAGCTGTTTATATATTATAATGAAAATACATTCCTTTGTCAATGGTTACATTTTATATTGTTGCATCCCCGTGAAAATATTGTCCTATTGACATAAAGCATAAATTGTAGTATTTTTTCGCCTATGATAACATATAAACAGTTACGTGATAAATACATCACGTTTTTTAAAAGCAAAAATCATACCGAAATTTCAGGCAAATCCCTTATACCGGAAAATGATCCGACGGTTTTATTTACGACAGCGGGTATGCACCCGCTTGTACCATACCTTTTAGCGGGAGAGCATCCGGAAGGCAGCCGTTTAACCGACTACCAAAAATGTATACGTACCGGCGATATTGACGAAGTGGGCGATGCGAGCCATTTAACGTTTTTTGAAATGTTGGGAAACTGGTCAATCGGCGATTATTTTAAAAACGATTCAATTCGCTGGAGCTTTGAATTTTTAACTTCGCCGGAGTATCTCGGAATTCCAGTTGAAAAACTTTCGGTTACTGTCTTTGCCGGCGATGAAACTGCTCCGAGGGATGATGAGTCGGCAAATATATGGAAAGAACTCGGTATTCCTGAAAGCCGCATTTATTTTTTACCGCGCAAGGATAACTGGTGGGGACCTGCGGGTGAAACGGGACCGTGCGGACCCGACACGGAGATTTTTGTCGACACGGGAAAACCCGCTTGCGGAACGGACTGCAAGCCCGGCTGCCATTGCGGAAAATACTTTGAAATTTGGAACAATGTATTTATGCAATACGAAAAAACCAAAGAAGGTTCCTTTGTTCCGCTTGCAAAAAAATGTGTTGACACGGGAATGGGCGTTGAACGCACCGTTGCCATGTTGAACGGATTTGAGTCGGTGTACTGTATCGATATTTTCCAAGAAATTTTAGCAAAAATTTCCGAAAAATCCGGCGTCGCGTATGGAGCTTCGGAAAATACCGATGTGTCAATGCGGATTATCGCCGATCATGTGCGTGCGAGCTGTTTTATTTTAGGCGACCCGAAAGCCGTTTCACCTTCTAACCTCGGAGCCGGCTATGTATTGCGGCGGCTGATTCGCAGAACAATCCGCCACATGCGGAAACTCAATATGGAAGATTCCGCGCTTTCGGAAATTGCCGAAACGGTGATTACCCAAAACCGCGAGCTGTATCCCGAATTGGCGGAAAAGCGAAGCGGTATTTTAGCGGAACTTTCCGCTGAGCAGAGCCGTTTTTCTGAAGCGCTTAAAAAAGGCGAGCAGGAATACGAAAAGCTTTTACCGAATTTGTTGAAAAACCCCAACAAAACAATTCCGGGACGCGTTGCATTCCGTCTTTACGACACGTATGGATTTCCCTACGAGCTGACGGAAGAACTTGCCTCCGAGTCTGGACTCACTATTGATAAAAAAGGTTTCGACGAGGCATTCAAAAAACATCAGGAACTTTCGCGGGCGGGAAGTGAGCAGGTTTTCAAAGGCGGACTTGCCGATCACAGTGAAAAAACGACCGCGTATCACACGGCGACACACTTACTGCATAAAGCGCTGCGGATGGTACTGGGCGATCATGTGGAACAGAAAGGGTCAAATTTAACGGCGGAACGCTTGCGGTTTGACTTTACGCATCCCGCGCCGATGACGGAAGAGGAAAAAAAGCGCGTCGAGGATATTGTCAACGAACAGATTCAAGCTGATCTTCCGGTTACTATGACCACGATGCCGCTCGAAGAAGCAAAAAAAGCGGGGGCGATGGCATTATTCGGTGAAAAGTACGAAAAAATCGTCAAGGTATACACGATAGGAGATTTTTCCAAAGAAGTGTGTGGCGGTCCGCATGTGGAACACACCGGCATTATGGGACATTTCAGAATCACAAAAGAGCAATCTTCGTCGGCAGGCGTACGCCGCATTCGAGCAGTGCTGGAATAATTTTCCGCTTAGTCGGTCATATTTAACCAGCTTTCATAACGAAGCGGTGAAATTTCACCGCTTTGTACCCGCCGCAATACTTCACAGCCCGGTTCGCTTTTATGCGAACACGAAAGTCCGAACTTACATTTACCGAGCGCGGTTACCATTTCCGGAAAATAGCATGCAACTTCATCTTTTGCGATACCGTACAAAGAAAAATTTTTTATTCCCGGCGTATCGATTATATTGAATGAAACCGTCTCTTCCGATACAGCTGTTGTGATGCGATAAAGCGCTCCGCGCGTCGTTGTGTGGCTCCCCTTATTGTACTTTTCGGAAACTTTTCCCGTCATTAGTTGTAAGGCGGGAGCAAGGTCGTTGAGTAAACTCGATTTTCCAACGCCGGATTGTCCGATGATGCAAACCGTTTTACCGGTAAATATTTTTATCAATTCGAGGATTCCTTCACCGGAACGGGCGGAAATTTGATACACCGGATAGTGCAGCCGCCGCCATTCGCTGATATGTGCCCGTACTTTTTCCGTCAGTGTAAGATCAATTTTATTGAGAATGATTGCGACCGGAATATGCTGCGAAGCGGCTTGCACTAAAATGCGGTCAACAAAAACCGGACGAAACGGCGGCGTATCGGGAGTCGTCATACATAGAACAAGGTCGACGTTCGCCGCAAGAATTTGCGGACTTGCCGTTTTTTCATTGAAGCGGGCAAAAAAGTTTTTACGCGGCATCAGTGTTAAAATTTGAGCTTCATCGTGCGATGCAGGCTCAAGCTGCACAAAATCGCCCGGTGCAAGCGGATTGTGGTACTTCGTTTCCTGTTCAAGCACTTTGCCTTTTATCGTACAGAGGCGCTCGATGCCGTCTTCGCAGGCAACCTTGAACACATTATTGCTGCCGCTTACGACAAGCCCCTGCATTAAAGGTTTCCTCCGAATTTTAAATGATACCGTTCGGCAACTTTTTGATAATAAATCCGTTTGTCCGACACACAGTTATCGGTCACATACAAAAAAGAAGCGGCGTTTTTCGCTTGTCCCGATTTTACGGGCGGCGCGAGTCGTAAAACTTGCTCGGTTACGCCGTCCAGCGATTCAATGACTTTAATGCGTCCGGCACTTACCTTTTTAAAAGCGTCTTCAATAATTAAAAAATGAGTGCATGCCAATACAAGGCAATCGGCGCCTTCTTTGAGGCAGAAATCAATCACCGGCTTGACCGCTTTTTCTTTTTCCGCTTCACTTGCAAATAAAAGCTCCGTTTCGATTTTGTGAATCAGCTCTTGTTCCGCTTTGAGAATAAATGTTTCGGGTGAAGAAAATCGAGTAATTAAGTTTTCGGTGTATGCATCTCGGATTGATTTTTTGCTCGCGATTAAAACGATTTTGTTCGCTTTTGTTTTTTCAGCAGCGACTTTTACCGCAGGCACGGTTCCGACAAAGGGAAGCGCGAAATGCTGTCGTAGAGTTTCCAGAGCAGAAACTGAAAGCGTATTGCACGCGATGATAATAATTTCAGGTTGAAATCGTTCAAGGATTTTAGTTACCGTTTCCACGGCAATGTGCTGCAGCTCTTCCGCTGTTTTTGTCCCATAGGGAAAGTGCGCCGTGTCGGCAACATAAACCGCTTGGGCATATTCCGCCCGCTCGTGCAGATGTTCCCAGTAGGGCAAGCCTCCGATACCGGAATCAAGAAACGCGTATTGTATTTTTTGCATTGCTATATCATAACGCTTTGGGGAAAATCTTGCAAGTTATACATGGTAAATTGGTTTTTAACGATTTTCAAAATAGCCGTTTCAATCAGGGTATTTTGGAGGGCTTGTCCGCTTTTGCGGATTTCAAAATCGCATGCGGTGAGAATGAGTATTATTTTTTGCACGTCGGTTTCCGTCCAGCGTTTTAGAGCGCGCTGATATTGTGCTGCCGCTTTTTTACTGACAATGCCGAATTTTCGCAAGGCTGTATCATTCGGGAGCTCGCCCGATGTGTTTAAATAGTGCTGGACATCATTCAACTTCCGAAAACAGTATGTCAAGCCAATAATAAACTGCACCGTTGAAAAGTTTTTTGTGAAAAAGAGTTTATTTAAAATATCAAATGTTTTTTCCGCATTGCCGAATGTCATGGCATCAAAAAGAGAAAAGACAGTTTCTTCTTTGTTATGCGAGAGCAGTTTTTCCATGTCGGCAGCTTCCAACCGTTTACCGGATTCAAAAAACAGGGCAATATGTTGACATTCATTTTTGAGTGCTTCCGTATTGTTTTCAACCATTTCAAGAATTGTTTCGATAGCGTCGTCGGTGATGTCCATATTGTTGGTTCGAAAAAAAGAGCGTATCCAGTCTTGTTTTTTGTTTTCAAACATTTCCCAAAAAATCTGCTTTTGGTGAGCGGAAAAAGCACTTTCCAGTTTTTTGTCAATTCCGATTTCATCGCTTTCAAGAACTAAAAAACTTGTATTATCGGGGGTCGCTTTTTTTATCCAGTTTTGGAGTTCGGCAATTTCAGCTTTATCTTTGATTAACTCGGCGTTACGGAATTCAATAAAGGTAGGCGCTGCAAAAAGGGAAATACTATTTAAAATATTCAGCACTTCAAAAGCAGATGTTTCATAGGCATAAAAAGTATGGGTTTCCGCTTCGCCGTAATTTTTTTTAATTTCCTGTTTTATTGTTTCAACTTTTTGTTTTTTCTGTCCGATTTCGGGACCGGTAAAAAGCCATGCCGCATTCATATCAGTCTTCTTCAAACTTGGTATCGAATAACTGTACAATTGCGAGCAATGCTTCTTGCTCATCGTCGCCTTCAGCTTTTACGGTAAGCATGCAATTGTAGGTTGCAGCCATGGTCATTACACCTATAACGGATTTCGCATTGTATTCTTTTTCGTCTTTTATAATGGTGATTTTTGAATCAAATTTATTTGCCGCTTGCGCGATGAGAGTTGAAGGGCGTGCGTGTACTCCGGCTCTATTTTGAACAATTACTTTTTTTTCAACCATAGTAATCCTTGAAAAATTTTTGCCATTATACCGTATTCGCATTTTTTTTTCAAGCTGGCGCATTGCCTCACGTTAAATCTAACCGAAATAAAAACGGTTCATCACATAAAAATCTAACCCAAATATAATAAGCCTTGCGAGGCTAAACTATGGGATTGGATATGAGAACAAAAAAGATACTTTTGGAAGAAACGGCAAAACGCTATTGTTGGGCATCAAAAAAAGAAAAGACAAAAATTATTGATGAGTTCACCGCAACGACCGGCTACAACAGAAAATACGCAATTCATGTGCTTAAAAATAAAGCCGTGTTGCATACGAGTGCTTTCAACAATGTAAAAAAGGTTTCGGTTAAAATAATCAATAAGCCTCGAAAAAAAAGAATGTATAAACCGTATTACGGCGATGATGTCAGACATGAGGTGATTCGGCTTTGGGAGTATTCGACTTGGCTTTGTTCAAAGCGACTGGTCGTTTTTATTCGTGATAATCTTGCATACTTTGCCGAGCAGTTTTCGTATTCAGATGAACTGAAAATGAAATTAGGTAAAATCTCCAGTGCAACAGTCGGAAGGTTCTTAAAGCCGGAAATTGCAAAATGCTCTGTCAAAGGCATCTCGACGACAAGACCTGCAAAAAACCTCAATCAGCTTATCCCAATACGCACTTTTTTCGACTGGGATGAACGAAAACCAGGATTTTTGGCGCTTGACACTGTCGCACATTGCGGAACAAGTACTGCAGGTGAATATATTAATACACTGACGGTTACCGATATTTATTCAGGTTGGACGGAAAATAGGGCTTTACTCAACAAGGCGCATCGATGGGTAAAGAAAGCCATTGAAGACACCAAAACAAAACTTCCGTTTGTTATGAAAGGACTTCACAGCGATAACGGCGGAGAGTTTAAGAATATGCAAGTTCTCATCTGGTGCCAAGAAAACGGCATAGACTTTTCGAGAAGTCGCCCTTATAAAAAAAATGATAATTGCTTCGTGGAACAAAAAAATGACAGCGTAGTACGGCGGGGCGTCGGCTACTATAGATTTGAAGGCGAACAGTCTTTGCGTCTTATGCAAGAACTTTATGAAGTTTATGGCTGTCTTGTCAATTACTTTTTTCCGTCAATGAAGATAATTTCAAAAGAACGGATAGACAAAAGGGTTATAAAAAAATATGATACAGCAAAGACTCCGTACAACCGGTTGCTTGAATCTCCTGATGTGCCGGAGAAAGAAAAAGCGGAACTGCAGCGACGGAAGGCAGCTTTGGATTTATCGGAACTGCTCGCAAAAGTCACGGAACTACAAAAAGCACTTATTGCTACTGCAGTTCCGTGGCGAAACAAAAAGTAATTTC
>ERZ1673752.1691-NODE-1691-length-29126-cov-5.210725_pt1 | contig 29126 bp, 19 predicted proteins | sample MGYA00580195_ERZ1673752 | MGnify/ENA primary metagenome ERZ1673752 (study PRJEB41218, sample SAMN15661744) | gut metagenome | host: Homo sapiens | place: Canada: London | collected 2015-08-20/2019-03-30 | study: EMG produced TPA metagenomics assembly of...
TCATCCTTATAGGAGAAGAAGAAATTGAATAATCTAGAGGGCTTAATCTCTTCCTTATCCCCATTCAGGAGCTTATACCGCTTCGGCGACCCTTCTGGATCCGTGCTAGCCTGTTGAATCATCAATCTCAGCTCATCGGGGTTCAGATTCTTATCCAGAAGCTTAACCAAGAGTCCAGTCTTAGGATCGATGAAATAGTCTCCAAAGGCACCATTACTATTGAAACGCTCATAGGCATAAACGCAAGTATCCTTGGTAATGGGATTCGTTCTGCTGTCAAATGGAACAAATTCTCCATTCTCGTCAACCGTAAACCAAATCAAAGACTGCAGGGCACTCGGCAGGTGGGTCGTCAGAGGCTCTCCCTTACGAACCAGCTGAACGGTCTTCGGTTTAATCTTTGGCTCGCTACCATCCCTCGGAACAAGATCTCCAGAAGCTGAAACACCGTCATCTTTCCCCTCACTCAATTTTGATCCTTTAAGCGAAACATCATTCATGAGGTAAAACCGAACAATATACTGATCCGGGTAAACGAAGCTATAAGTTTGATCTGCATGGGGCTCTTCATCATTAATAGATTTATTCTCATAGGTATTGTCAGGATAGACACGGATCGCATCTATATCCTTTTCATCGTAACTCTTGTTGCTCTCTTTGAGAATTTCCTGATGATCCTTGATGTGTTGCTGGATACTTTTACCAGCTTCAATCTGAAGCGACTTATTAGAGTTAAAATCTGGATTGCTGATATAAAAGCGCCCATCATCGTTACCATATTTGGCGATCTGATAGTAAAGCGGTGCTTTCTCAGACTTGTCAGAAGAGGTTGGATCCTCTCCCTCTTGATTCATTACTCCCTTTGCCTGGACCTGAACGCCCGCAAAAGCAGAGAGGACGTTAAGTACTAAGACAAAAGAAAGGAGTAAGGTCATGTTCTTATTTTTTTTCATTGTAAGATCCTCCATTTCTGCTTTTCTTTAGTATAGCAGGGCAGCTTTGCAATCCTCTTAAGATAGCTAAGCAAATGATGAAAGATCCTTACAATCTCCTTACAAGCAACCGGGAAGGTCCGATCGCTCAGATAAAGAAAAGAGCCACGCGTTGCGTAGCTCTTTATATCATCTCATCAACCTCAAAACCATTCACTTATAGTAAGGAGATATCAGTATAGACGAAAAAACGGACCTTAGTGCCAAATCACAAAATAATTATTTGGCAAAAAGGGCTAAGATTTCTAACATATTGGGGCTGATGTTATAAACGGTCTGAATGAGCTCTTCATTAATGACAGTTCCCTTCAGAGCAACAATACCACCATCTGGGCGAGTCACTTCTTTAGCCAGGGTCTTCCCAACAAGAAGATCACTATATTGCTTTACGATCTCCTCTCTCCTAGAATCAACTGGCTCCGCTGGCGTTTCTGAAGTTGCTGGAACACTGGATGATCCAGAATCAGATCCCCCTTGAGCTCCGGCAACTTGATCCCCATCAAGATTTACAGGAATCAATAGATCGGCCTTGACAATGGTAAAGTCACTACCATAAGTGACAACCGCATCAGCATTCGCCTCATAATAGCTAACTGAACCAGTTTCTGGATCTGTCTGTTTCAACAGAATCGAGCCGAAAGAAAGGTGTTCCAAGTCAATCTTAAAATCAACTACTTCTCCGGCCGGTTCACCCATGGTGGTAATCGCCTTAGCAGCAGAAGCTCCAGAACCTAGAACCTTCATATCCTCTTCTTGAATCGGCCGCACTTGGGTCCTGGTCTGGACCGTAACAGCAGCAGACCCAATCGCATTGATATTGTCCGATTCGACAAATAAAGAAGGATTCTCCTTGTTTCCACCCTTTTCATAAATGGCCAAGCCCAATATGGCATTACCCTGGCTCGTCACAGCGATATGGGCAACAAAACCAATACAGGCACCTTCACTGACAATGACTACTGGAATTCCAATAATATCTGCTTGATTTACCATCTGATACCTCACCGTCAAATATACTTAGCGTATATTGTCGCCTTCTTTTAAATTTCTCCTTTGATGATAACAAATTCTCTAAGAAATGTCACGCCCACTATTGATCTTTCCTTAGCAAAGCCATAAAAGTTTTCTTGGAAGGATGTCAAGACCAATACCTTATCCCATATACGAAAACAAGCGAGCTCTCGCTCGCTTGTCAAAAGGTGTAGTATTACCTACTTCATGTCATGCGTATTTATGAATATTATCTAGACGTCAACTTGGGACCTATTGATCTCAAAAAACTATAAGAAATTCTTCATATAAGCCAACATGTCTTCATCCGAAAGGGCCCCTCCTTGAGGAGCCGGTGCTCCAGCATAGACTGGTTCCGGTTCATAAACCTGATAACCTTGTCCTTGTTGCATCTGCGCCGTTCCTTGTATCGAAGCTTGACCCTGTGACCGTCCACCAATGTAGAGATTACCTGCTCGTTTCATCGGTTGATACATAGGTTCTACGTTAGAATCTAGCATGGTTTCCAGGTTGCGCATCGTATTCATCGTAACAGCTTCAGCTCTACGATTTTCAGCAGCAATCCTGGCTTTTCTTTCTTCAACCAATGCGCCAAGGTCGATTGATCTTTCAACAGCAACGCGATCAATTTCAGCCAATTCTTTGGCAGAAACTTCTTGATTGGGATTTACCACCATACATTTCTCGTTAGCGTAGCAATAAGGTTGAGTTTTAAAAGCTCTATAACCACTATTGTCTTGCACTACAATGCCAAGTAATTTTCCACTGTTAGGGTCAAAGGAAAAATCTACAACATTTCCCAGCTCATCGCTGATCTGTGATATTACTCTAAGGCCTAACAACTCCATCTGGTCAGAAAAAACTTGCGCAAAAAGGCTTTCGCTACTAATGGTACGGATGGCAGATTCCGACTGAATCGTCACGGCCGTATCGCCAATACCAGCAAGATCACTATAACGAAATAATTTCTTTGAGTAGCCTGCATCTTTATCTTCGTTAACCTTGACGGTTAGGTAATCCACAACTAAAGTTTCTTGATTGACCATAAGTCCATCAATATTCATCGTAGAGTTCCCGGTATCAAGGCAGATAACAGGCAGTCCTCTAATGTTAAGCATCCTCATAAAGTACTCCTTTCTAGCACTCCTTTATGGAAATAACAGGAAGCCTGTCCAAGTTGTATGATTAGGATAACAAAGCTATTTAATTTTTGCAACTAATATGAATTAATTTTAACGGCTCAAAGAAGATACTCCGATTGTGAACCCAAGATTTTAACTGCAAGCAGAATTAAAAATAATGAAAAAATATTAAGCAAAAAAAGAGGAGTTAATAAACTCCTCTTTAGTAATCCTATGATTTATGATTCTTTATTATTCCAAACTTCATCATTCCAATCATCGTACCAAGGAACTGGACTGAATGGGTTGACTTCGGCAGGTTCAATGGGCTCTCCATGTTCATCCATCTTATCTTTCCAAAGTGGCTGGAGAACATCTTCCTCAGGAATTGCGGTCGTTTGTAAGGTTCTAAATTCATGAACGAAATTAGGTTCTAGAACTGTAATCTCAAGGTCGACAGCAATGGAGGCCAGACGAGAATCCTCTTCAGGTTGCTCATACTTATCCCCCTTTTTCTTCATTTCTTTCTCTTCATTACGCAACTTGATGATCTCCGGGGGAATACCCGCATCTTCCTCATCCGCCGTTTCTTCCAATTCTGGATAAGGATCAATGGCCAAGCCATCCGGATTAATGGGAATATTGGAAATCAAAGATAAGTTTGAAATAAACATCTTTTTCGGATGTTCTTCCACAAGCTTAATGAGATTCTTAATGTTTTTAAACCCCGTTCTAAAGGTAAAATGGAAAAGCATCTCGTGTCCTTTTAGCTGAACAGGCTCGATTGTTGCCAGGCCTGGGCCAGTTGAGGAGGTCTTAACCAAAGCTTCTTGACCAGGAATCGTACTTGCCGCTTCCGTAGTTGTCTCAGTGGTTGCCATGCCAGTCAAACCTGTTAAAGGGCCTGACTCTTCGGCTAAAAGAGAATGGAGACTACTCATTTCAATTACAGATTCACCCTCAAGAGACACAGCAGGAATAGCCTTTTCGTCATCACTCAAGGTACGATCATCATCATATCTTACCTCAAGGGGGATGACATTTGCTTGATGAAAGATCTCACGCAAATCACGGATAACCAGTTCAGCAGGCTCATCAATGCCGTAGTAGGCAGTAACCTGTTCAGCCATATAAGCCTTGCGGCTCTCCAATTCTTGAGATCGCTCTGCAGCCATTTTGGCAATTTCTTGTTTGCTGGCTAGTTCAGAACTTCTGCTTGCCATATCTCTTTTTTGTGAGTCAATCTGAGATTTATATTTGGGATAGATACCAAAGATGAAGAATAGGACTATGACAATACAAAGTAAGGCAGTTAAGCCATAAATCAAGGCATTACTTGTCTTGCCAGAAATATCTTTCTTTTTCATTACCTTAGCCCTACCTTTCCTAAGCTGCTATACTGGATAATCTTAATGTTAATGTCTGTATACTTCCCAAAGTCAGCCTTATCAACGAAAGGATCCCTGATTTCATCACTAAAGGAACCATAGAATAAAGAGCGATATTGATTCAAATTACTTAAAGTCTGAAGATAAGACTCCCAATTCTTTTTAGGAGCTCTCAGCATCACTCCAATGGTGCTAGGATCACAATTAATCGAATACACCATTGAATTTTCTACCAGACCTTCGGTGATTGACCGGAAACGTTCTTCATCTACAGCTTTCAAGTAAAAGAGTCCTTCCTTATAAAGGTCCAAGGCGACCTGAGATTGATTTAGGTCCTGGATTAAGCCTAAAAAAGTCGCAGCATCTCGAATTTGCTGTTCCAAAGCAGGATCTTCAATCTGCTGGGTTAAAGCAGCATTTTTCTTCTTTAACTTACTGACTTGGCTCTTTAGGAAAAAGAGCGCACCACCTGCTAAGCCAAGCACAACTAAAAAAATAAGCAAGCAAGCCATCAACGTAGGTCCCTTATTGGACTTAGGCTTCACATAGTCCTTAAAATAGTTAAAATCATACATGGTAAATACTCCTAACACAACTGCCTACGAGATCAGACCAATCAGGTTGACATAGCGATACAAAAAGCTTTGCAACTCTGCATTGTTACTTGGGTTGTTAATGTTGGAGAGGCTGCGTATCGTAACCACGCTTCGTCCTAGCTCGCCTGAAAATACTCCATCTAACCCCTTGAAGTCACAACCAACCCCATGCATGAAGACCTGTTGAATATCCTTATTTCTGGCTGAACCACTATAAAGGAGGAAAACCCGCTTTACTTCATCAAGCCAGTGGAAGATCTGATTATTAATAATCTCAACTACTTGCAATTGCACTGGAGTAAAGCCGCCAGCAGAAAAATTCGTGGTAAAGATGTTATCAACACCTCTTAATAAATTAAAGAGGATTGAAGACGCCTCTTTAAATTCAACCCGTAAGCTAATGGAAATTTCATCAATGATATCGGCCATACCCATGGGAATTGTGCCACAATAGAAGAACTGGCCGCTCTCATAAATATTGATACGGATAGAACGATCGCAAATTTCTAGGAAGGCCACCCTCTCAAAGCCACTAAGGTTGAGGTTATTATTGATGGTAACTCCCTCTGCAATCAACTTTTGTAAGACGTTGGTGCTCACATTCAGCAAATGCGGCTCTACGCCTAAGTTCTCTGTAAGGTGGAAGAATAAATCTGTCGTCTTTTTAGGTAGGGCACAGGCATAGACTTCAATATCTTGCTCATTGGCATTGGCTCCCTGACCTGTCATCCCCGTCTTCTCGAAATTGACGACATAGTTATCCATATCAATACCCAGATATTCTCCCAGTTTAAAGGCAACGATATTGGCTAAATCTGCATCGCTATTCGTCGAAGGGACCAGGAACCTACGTTTTACAACCGTAGCGGCATCAGTGACAAACGCTATATTCCTAAAATTAGATCGTTTCATCACCTCCGCAGTAATAATACTAGACAGTCGTTCCAAGTCGCTGATCTCCCCATCCGTGATACAGCCAAGGGGAACAGGCACCCGGAAGGCATCATAAATGGTGAGATTATTCTTATGGGATTGCCCCGTAACCGCTTGGATGCAGCGATCTGTCAACTCGATCGCTAGCACGTCCTGCTGCGACTTTTTCTTGGTCTTTTTTTTGGTCAAGTTATTCTCCTTTCTCTGAGAGTATACTTCACCTCTCATTATAGCTTACTTGGTTAATTTTACAAGAAAGGCCTTGGAAATCATCCTCATCTATACCGTTGCTATTTGCCTAATGTAAAAATGAGGCAAGTCTACTGATATAGAGGTCAGATCGTCATGATCAGAAGATGAAAGGGAAAGACCTCCCACAGGGGAGGTCAGAAAACTTTATTGAAGCATTTCCTACAGGAGGAATGTCTAGCTAGGGATTTGTAGGAGTTGTGGGAGTTGTAGGGTTTGTGGAGCTCGTGGACGGACTATTTTCATCTTTTTTACCTTTATAATTAGGGTATTTATCCATATCCCCCCCCGGTGAATATTTTGACTTAATTTCATCCAAGACCGCTCCAGTGGTACGCCCGAGGGTCATATAATCATGGACTAAATGCATATTGTCTTCAGATAAGCCAGTTTTTCCGTATATCAAAATCTCAGCCAGGTTCAGATTACCCTGTCCTCCCCCAATATATTTGAGATCGCCTATGTCTTTATCAAAGTCTAATGGATATCCGTTGAACCAAATCTTAGTACCAAATACCATTACAGAACTTAGCTCATTGTAGGGACAGATCGTATAAAAGAAGGACGCATCGTCAATACCTTCTGGTGTTTTTGGAAGATAGTACTGCTCTCCTGCCTTGAGATAGGGAATACAAACAAAATCCTTTTTATCGGAGTCGCCATAAATGAGAGCTGAAGTATTGTTAAAGAAAAAGTAACCCAATTCTCCACTGTCTCCTTGTATAAGGGTGTGCCGATTCAATGACTCTGCGCTATTCTTAATGCGATCTTGTATTTCAGTTCTGTTAATGGTGCCTGCTGCCGAAACTGTAAAATCCGTCTCTGCCTTCCAGCGTTCGTTATCGGTAGATGTAGTCAATGTTTGGTCCTGATTGCAATCAAAAGCATAGAAGGTAAGACCCACAGCACCAGCTCCATCAATACTTGATTTAAGGTTGTTAAGAGACAGAAGCTTAGGAGAAAAGCTACTACCCTTAGCATCCTTCCAGTTGCCTTGGTTTCTAATATGCTTTATTCTCGCCGCAGCACAATCAGGTACTTTAAGATTTCTTCTAAAAACGTTGGCTGAAGATTGTTTATTCGTCACAACTGGCTCAAGCGGGAGTATATCCCTATCATGCTGAGAGCGCTTTTCATTCATATCGTCTAGGCTCTTTTCGCCCGCGTCGCTAACAGAACGTTGCATTAAATCAAAAATAGGGTGAGCATAATCCCGTTCGTTAGGTCGAGATCCCCGCTTGTCATTGGTTAAAACGGGGATATACATCGCTGAATTTGTATTTCCAATAGCAACCCTTGTCGCTCTTTTGTCGGTATTAGCAAACATTTGCCGATAAGTAGGACGGGTCAGGCTTGTACCTTCTATACCCATACCCATTTTCTTATGCTCCAACTCAAGAAGATTGCTATACTTATTTTTTCCTGAACCTGTCGGTTCACTTAATAAGCCCATATAACTTGGATTATAGTGAGCTAGGGGTTTCATCTCCTTAGCATAAGGTAAAGGGATTACATAACAGGAATTGCCTGATAGCTGTGCAGGATAGGCTGCTCCAGCATAACCATAAATAGGTTGAACACCAAAACTAAGCCAGGTACCACCGTAATTTAATAAGTTGTTATTCCCCGTAGCCTTAAAGCGTTTCTGATCCTTGGTTTCATTAAGACGTTTGAAACTGCCCGGATCAGCTGGAGCATTAGCTGTTAAGTACTGTTCAATTCCTAAGTTGTATATCTCTTGGTCTGGAGCATTAAAATAATTTCTTGGATCTGTGAAAAATAAGGCATCTGCACCGGATTGATCAGAGCTTGCTCGATACCAATAAGTATAATAGAGAAAACCATTCTCGTCTTGAGCATCATCCGCTGTCCAGCGTGTTGTCAACTCTAGGGTGTTAACCTCATGTGGATAAACAAATTCCCTATTGATATTAGTGGGCTTTTGCTTTGGCAAGGATGTCGTCATCACTTCCAGGCTTACTAAGGAATATAGACGCTCAGCACCACTTGTTTTGCCAAAGCTGTAGATCTTATTATTCGGCTGAGAGGCTATGATTTCACCGGAATCTTTATCGCGCCAGGTTGTATTGAGATACTCATCCTTACTAGAAAAAAGATTAGCCACCGTAACTCCTCGGTTAAGGTCTGGGAGCGACATTTCATAAATAGCACGGTTTCCCGCTGTATTCTTAGGAAAAAGGACGTTATGAGAATATCTATCGCTGGTATTTAAAGCTTTGAGATATTCATCAATTTCTTTTCTAAGTGCTTCGATCTCCCCTAGGTGTTCATCTGGTTTTTTTTCTAATTCAGTCAAACGTTTTTTCGCAGTAATGAGATTTGCTTTCTTGTCCAGATATACTCCTACATTGTTGACCTTAGGATCCAGATTACTTTGAGAAGTATGATACATGAACTCAAGGATGGTGTTTGTCTTGGTGTTGTGAATCAAGAGGTTTCCAATACTCACCAAAAAAGTTGCAAAGATCACGCCTATTAAAACCATTGAAATAATGATTTCTACAAAGCTGACACCGCTTCTTCCTTGTCTGCCATTCTTAAGTTCTTTAAACGCATTGTGTCGCAGTAACATAGATACAATCACCTCCTTGCTACTCTTGTGCCTGAGGACCATCAAGGAACCACAGGTCCTCATTAATTACCTGAACAATATTATCAAAAGTCTGCATAAGAGCATCTGTACTATCAGCAAAGATGTATTCAGCCTTACCGTTGTCAATAGAATTGATATCTTCGACCATCCTTTTACATTTTCTTACAGCGTATGCATCGCCAAAACCTATTACCCAGATGCGATCTACTTCACAACCTTGTCGCTTCATGGCTTTATAAGTCTCGATAAAGCTGCTTTTCATCAAGGGATCAAGATCGCGATCTAATACACTGGCATAGCCAGAACCACGGCTCCAAGCCGCCCTCATAGTTGGGAAGGCAGATGTTTGAAAATAACCCTGGGACCAACCAATTTGATGAAAGAAGTAATCCGTATTAAACATCAAGCTAAGCTCCATAGGAGATTTAAAACTGCTGTTGAAGTCATCATAGTAAGCGCTTTGCAAATAATTACCTTCGGATTGACCTAAGAAATTACCAAAGTAATGATCTTTGAGGTATTGTCTGTACTCTTCGTCATTCGTAAAATCTCCTCGGTTATAGGCAGCAACCAAATTTTTCAATTTCCACATATTGGAGTTGCGAAGCAATTGTTCATAGGTATAGATCTTGATCCTATGCAGAGTGTTGCTATTCCAAGCTGAAAAGCCTGCATCCTCATCCATTCGAGGTTGATTCGTAAAGAAGTCAAAGGGTGGGTAATAATTATCATAGTCAACAGGGAAGCCGCCTATGACCATGCCTTTATAGCCACCATCTTCATATTTTCGATTCAATAAAAGCATATTTTGAGGACCCGATTGGGTTCTTTTGAAGGAATCAGCATTGAACCAGTAGCGCTTCGTGTTATCCTCTATGGTCGCCATCTTCTCTGTGCTAAAGTTTACGGTCGTTGGATTTCCGTCAGTAAACATAACCAGATAGTTCTTTAAGGGACGGACATCATTGGCCTTTTTCAGCATCGCCATGCTTGTCCGCAAGGCATCTGCATGATTAGTAGCCCCTCCTCGATGCAGTTTGGCGACCTGCTGAAGAAGAAGGTCCTTATTTTCCTTTGGATTAGCAAAATAACGACGATCCGCATCGGGATCTGGTCCTTCCCCATACTGATTCGCAGCCGTTGGTTTTACTAAACCCATACCATTGTAGGTAAAGATTTGCTTTACAGCATCAGAGAAGGAGGAAATATTGATTTCAATCGCACTGGGACTTGTTTTTTTAGATGGCTCATTAGGATTATTTCCGTTGTTTCCGCTATTTCCAGTATCTTCACCGGCAAGTTTTCTAATTAGTTGAGACAAACATTGCTTCAGAGCAGCATCTCTTGAAAGATTAGAGTTAGCAACCCTACTACGCATGGATCCACTCATATCCGTCATCATAACAAAGCGTCCACCACTTGGATTTTGAGCTGTAGAAAACTGGATTGGATCATTACGATAGGCAATCGCAATACCATCGTTATCGCCTAGGCCCCCTATATTCCGGCTGTTATAGGCAAAGGTTGAAGATATCATCATCCGATTGGGGATCTCCTCCGCCTTTTTCCCAGCCGGAATATCTGCATTGGTAAGTTTGCCATTTTGATCAACAGCCCCTTGCTCTATTCGGAAAGTTAGGACACGGGAATCTGGTTCTGTACGTACTCCGAACTCAAAACCATTCCCGGAATCAGGTGAGAATGAAGCTAGAACTTGGCGAACGTGTTTTCCATTGGGGATCGTTTTGCCTGATGCAGTATCATGTATTAGGGGTTCATTCGGATCTGGTTGCCATATATAGTTGCAAAAGTTTTCAACCCGTCTATTTTGGTCGTCATACTTTTCCACTCCAATATAGGACCAACCAGGTGTTAGTCCTCGTATTTTCCCTTTAAATTGCGTTTCATTGACAACAAAGGAAACGGTAGCATTCTTGATAGCAAAGTTCACAGAATAAAGTAAACTTCTCAGATTACTCGCATATTTAAGATTCGAAGAAAGGGCTCTTTCAGCACGATAAGTCGTGGTCACCGCACTCAGCACCCCACTCAAAAGAAAGGATGTAAGGATCATAACCATGACTAATTCAATAAAGCTAAATCCCTTTCTTTTTGTATTCTTTCTATTCTTTTTCAACTCTTGTTTTTTCATTTCATATCCCTTTCTACCCTGTTACGGATAAGGAAAATAAAGATCACCCTTACTGCTTGCACAATCCGTTTAAGATGGAGATGATTTCCTAATAGTAGGTTCGAATCTGATACATAGCTGACTCATAGATGGGCACGAGTGCTGTGCTTAAACTAAAAGAAAGGTAAGGTTTTAAGGCGATATAGTCCGGATCTTGTGACAAGACATCCATCAGGCGCGTATCATTCATAGTCGGATAAGAAATAATCTCTGCCACCTCTTCGGAATGGCGGTCGATCATAGTTTTTACCTTTTGCAAATATTGAGTATCAGTAAAGCCTCTTGTATCATTCGTCCTGATAGTCAAGGCATTTACCAGGAAACGACTTGCATTGGTGGTAGGATAATCAGCCCATAATCCCATTGTCACAGCATAAAAACAAAGAGGATGATTATCGCCCGTAAAGTCATCATCGCTATACATACCGGTGAAAAGAGTAAACTCTTGAGGATTTAGTTTATACTTTGCCTTGACTTCTTGTGCCCGGGCACTGCCGGAATTTCTGAAATTCCAGGCCCGCATTCTTTTGCCACCGCCCTTCATGAAAGCTACATAATAGCCAGGCGTAACGTCCTTATACTTTTGATTCGGCAGGGCGTTATTATTCTTTTTTCCACTACTGTTGCTAGAGCTGTTGTTAAACGCATTCATACCGTTGCGATCAAGATATTCAAAATAGCCATCAATCTTAACACGTCCGTCCTCTTGTGGTCGTTGAATCCCTGATAAATTCGTAAAGTCAATATCAAGATCTGCCGTATTCGTCGAAGCTGGATCCACAATCCGACCTTCCAGTAAGGAGCGAAGACACTGGAGATAGGGCACTACCTCAAAATCGGTATCCTTATAATTTACTTCCGCATTCGCTGCCGTGATGGCGGCATCACTCTGCAGATCTTGTATAGCTAATTTACCCCCTGTATACTTATGATTGCTTAGCAAGGCCCCCCGATAGAGTTCAGCGATAGCCCGGGAGTAGTATTGATTCTTATAAGTGCCTCGCGACAACATGACCTGATAGGTATCTGTCATCGTCCGCTTCGTCATGAAGGCGCTAAACATTGCCACAAAAACAAAAATGGCAACAACGTAGCTCAAGAGGGCACCTCTTCTTTTATGTGTCCGGGATGATGCCAAAGTCCCACGGCTGGCTGGAAAGACGGAATAACAAAGCCCTTCCCTATCCTGCTTTTCAGCATAGTCAGCCACTGAAGTCTGCAGGCAGTCCTGCTTCATGGGAGACGAGACAGCTACAGCTGCCCCTCTCCTAATTTTTTTATCTGTACTCATAAGCTACCTCCTCATTCAAGTCAGCCTAATAGTAGTATTACGTTTCTATTGTAACAAAGTATTAAGGAAAAGTGAAGGCCCTTCGGAATTTTATGAAATTTTTGTTAAGGGCCGATCAAGTTGGTCTAAAGACATATTTTCAAACCTTGTAAGTTCAAGAGGTCTTGGATGCTCTCCTCTCGTCTTGGTCTAGGGTCGACTCCGATTCAGGGAGGGATCCTAGAGGAACAAGGATCTGGAGGGCAAAGTCCTTCTGGGATTGAATGATAAGGACGCCCGAAATACGGTCAAGGGCTTGACGCATGCCTCTAATGCCTTCACCTTCACTCAGATTTCCTGTCGGTACCTTGCCATCGTTGGTAATCTCCAAAATCACGCATGGAAGCTCTGGATTCTCCTGGAGCCTGGTCAAGAGTCCGGGGCGATACTCTTGAATAACAGCCTCCTCTTCCGGGCTAATATGGAGGTCCTTAGCCTGCTTTTCTTGAAAAACAGCCTTGATTACCGTTGCCATTCCATGACGAATGGCATTATTGGCCGCTTCACGTAAGATTTTGTATAAGGCGGAAGCCACTTCCCTGTTGCTGGGGGGTGTTCCTTCCACTTTCAGCTCTGTACCGACGAGAGCCACGGTGTTTTTAATATTTTCTAAGGTGGGTGTAAGATCTTCTTGGGGAACCGAAGCTAGGTCTTCCAGCATGCCATCGATGAGGGGCATTAGGCGCTCAAGGTCAGCTGCATCCAACTTTTCTGTTTTCTCAGTATAAATATGGAGGATAGAAAGACGCTGACCAATGATGTCATGGATCTTATAACGGAGCTTCTCTCTTTGCTTTTGCGTCTCAATCTCTTCTACTTTCTGCATGAGGACTTTAAGGCGATCATTACTTTCTTGGGTTTGCCGGTTCTTGACCATCATCTCTTCAAGGAGGGCCCGCTCTGATGTAATGTCGTAAAGACTAATTTCTTGCCAGTTCTTGGTAGGTACCTTTAGGGTATTCACTTTCAGACTATATGTCTTCTCCCCTACCACGAGAGCATTGAGGTGGTTTTGGTCCGCACTTGCCTCCTCTTGGAGGGCAGCGGCTAGTTCTTTGGTTTTTTGCGAATAAATGCCAAGACGGCCTAAAATGGTTCGCATGGTCTGATTTTGCAAGAAAATCTTCCCCTCCCTTTTGCCGTAAGCAATAGCTTGGGGGAAGCGGTCAAAGGCATTCTTGACAGAGACCCTTGTAATTACCGTATTGACCTTATTGCGAAGAGCCACAAAGTGAGAGACAGAAACCAGAAGAAGAAGCATAGTAGAAAACATCAGAACAAGGTAAAAGTCACCAGCAAAAAAGGTTTCCATGAAGGGCAGGGTGAGGGTAACGGCAATAAGGGCAATGGCATCACTATTGGATTTTTCAAAAGTGACCAAGGGTACCCCCAGAAGGGGGATCAACATGGAAAGATAACGCAGATGAAGGAGAGGGTTTTGGACTAGGTCCCGGGCTGCACTAAAGTGGATAATTGATACGACAAAGGTCAGAAGCAAATAATTTAGAAAAATGCCGAATTCAAAGGCATAGCGCCAACCCCAGCGAAAGTCATCACCAACCAAGATGCGAAGCACAAGGCCAGCAAGTTGCATGGTCATTCCCAGGTATAGCATAACGATCAGGGCAACACGAACACTCGCTGACAGGGGATATAAACTAAGCATGTTGAGATCCTCCTTCCTGGAAAGTCGATACGGTTGGTGGAGTTGATGAGGCTGGTGAAATGGACGAGGGTGGGAAAGAAACGGTAGAAGTTGGGGGAATCTGAGTCAGCTCAATAATCAGGTCGCTTCCTTCTGGCTCAAGGTGGACATCCCAGGTAAGCGATAGGTCTGTCATTCTCTTGCAGAGGTCGGCCTGAGGGGTAAAAAGGGAAACCAGGTCTATGGCACGATCTGGCAGCTTCTTGCCATTCCAAATCAAGCGGAAGACAGATAGGGACGGGGAGGTCTGGGGCTGATCGTCTCTCTCATAGTCATCATCAGTTGCACCAGAAGTAACGGAATCGGTTGAGTCGGCAGCAAAGGTAGAGATCGCAGCAGATTCGGCAGCGGGAGAGTTGGGGCCAGGAAGATCCTCATCGTTAAGGGTTAGGAGAAGGCTGACCCTGCCAAACTGAGTAGATTTTTGAAGGATATCCTGGAAATAATCGTAGTAAACAAGGAGGCGGGCTAGGGGAACCTGAGGACCGGTCTTGATAATGCATAAGCCGCGAATTCCGGCGGTGCCTACGTCTGCGAGGGCTTCACGGAAGATCATTTTCACCTCCTCGGCCCGGACGTCAGCTTGTCCCCGGATCATAAGATTACTCTTCCTTTTGCACTGGCTAATCATACTTTTTATACGGCTCAGCTCCAATTTTAACTCAGAAGGTTGACTGGGGGTTCCCTCCTGGTCGATTCGTCCGGAAGCTACGCCGTCCGCCAGATCTTTGAGGGCAGCCTTGACCTCAGTGATGGTCTGAGAAATCGAATCTTCCACCTCGGAAAGGAGTCGATGGCGGATGGTGCTGGCAGCTAATTTCGACTGAACCTTCGATTCAACCCCTAAAATCTGGGCTTGATTCAATAACTTTTGATTCACTCGCTGGAGGTCTCTCTTTAGTTGGTTGATTTCGGCAATATCCTCCTTCCAGAAGATGAAGCCACCCTGAATATCACGTAAACCTAAGACAAGATCCGGATTTTGAGGATCTGGCATCTTGATCGTAAGATCTGCGGGAGTATTTGTTGGGGAAGAGCTAAGGGAATGGGGAAGGGTAAGCTTGGACAAAAAAGAAAGAAACTTGGGGGTCTGTTTGGGGCTGGGTGCTGAGGTAGAGGCAGCGTGGCGGTCGACAGCTTGTTTGAGGTAGAGGGTAGTCTCGTAGGGGATGTCATCGGCGAACTCAGGCTTCATGACGTCGCGGAAGGAATGATCCAAAATCCGAAGGTTATCTGGATTATACTTGTAGGCTTCAAAATATTTGCTGTTGGCGGGCAAGTAGCGGTAGGATAAGACAAGGAGCAGAAAAATGACCAGCCAAAGGCCAGCGACGAGAATTAAGGAAGTGGTAGAGAACCATGGGTTGGTCCACCAAGACCAAGTCCAAAAGGCCAGGCCCCCTAGGGCTAAGATAAAGAGGGCCAAAAAAATAGGATCAATCCTAGTTCCCCAAAGGGGAATCTCTTTATTTTCTGCGTCTCTCTCACTGATTTCAGTTAAAATAACTAGGCCCCTGTAAAAACAAAAAAGGGCATAGAGACTGAAAGTGAGGATGAGCCAGGGGGTAAAGGTAGGAGGAAGGGCAAGAAGTGGCATGATAGCCAAACCCAGGGCTGTGAGGTATAAACGGTCCCAAGGTGAAGTGACAGGCAAAGTCAACTCTTTGGCGTAAGAGCAAGTAAGACGGTGCCAGGCAATAGCAATCATGGGCAGGGGTAAAAACAAAAGGTGGCTAAAAAGGACAGCCCGGCCGGTAGAGCTAAATAGGAGGCGGACAAAGCCTAACAGGACCCAAATGGAGACTAGAATCGAAAGGATGGTTAAATAGGTTTTATAAGGAGCCTTATCTAAACGATAATAGATAGAGAAAAGAAGGAGAATCGTCAAAAGACTGATCAAAATGTAGGAGATCAGTTTAGAATATAGGCCAGTAGGTGCGAAAAAGGGAGGTAAACCAACGTGACGCTGAAACTGATCCTCGTAAGGGAATATTTGCTCGTTGAATTCAAGATAATTTTTGATGCGGCTGGCGGGGCTGTAGGCCTCCTCGGACGGGTAAAGGAGGGGACTGGCACTGTTTTCTGGGGTCCGATAGCCATGGGCCAGAAGGGATGAAAGGAGGTCGGCGTGTCGGTCAGGAGCAAAGCTTTGAGTTAAAAGGAGACTAGCATAGCGCCCTCCTGCAAGGAGTCCGAAGTCGACTAGAAGGGTCCCGTCACTGGGAATAACGAGGGAAAGCCAGCCCGGGGAGGCATCGAAGGCACGACCGGTAGCCGGGTCGATTTGCCAATCGGGAGGCAAGGCAGGTTCCTGGTCGGCAGGAGCTAAAGATGGGCTGGTTTCAGTCGGGGACGAAGGGGCAGGGTCTGGGTAGCCCAGCGTGCCTGAGGATTGGTAGTTGGCTGAGTCGGAATGGGAGGATTTCGCCGGAATATGGGTTGCGGATGAGCCTGGATCGGCAGTTGAGCTCGAAGTATTGGACGAGCCCGGTGCCATGGTTGATGTTGGACTTGCACTTGAGGCTGGTGATGTGGTTGAGGTGGCAGCTGTGGCCGAGTTGGCCGCATCGGGAGAGCTGGCCGCTGTGGCAGCTGCCTCTACGCTGGCGTCAAGGGCTAGGTTGGCCTGAGCAATCTGATAGTCAAAGGCTATATATACTTGGGCTGCTAGGGAAGAGTCCTCCTCTGGAAGGGTGCGGCGTTGATTGGCCAGCTTGCGGGAATCAGGAGGAAGTTTGGCGCTGGTTTTGATCATTTTGGCATCACCGGTCGCGAAAAAGCGCCCTTCCTTATTGAGAGTGTGGAGACCCTTGAGGATCTTTCTTTTTTCTGGCCCCAATTGATCTAGGACGTGCATAAAATAGGAGGTTGGAGCCTCCAGGGAAACAGTAGCCGGCTGATGGTCGGGTCCTTGTGCCCCCTCTGAAAGCCACTTTTGGAAAGCAGACCAAGTCTGGAGCTGAGGAAGGAGGGCGGGAGTATTGGTGGCAAGGACGATGGTAGCTCTTACCAGGGGTTGAAAACTCACGCCGAGCCGAGTTTCAAGCAGGGGAAAACTCTGATTTTCGGGCATCACACTCAGGAGGTTGCCTTCCAATAGATTGAGATGGACGGGGTCCGTGCACCCATAAACGGGCAATTGAGGGACTAGGCTTTGAATGGCCTGGGCCAGGGCATAGTCTTCCTCGTCAAAGACCACGAGAATGGGCTGAGTGCTGGCCATTTTTTCGAGGTCAGCAGCGGTATGAAGTTCCACAGTGGCAGGCATGGCGGCCTGGACAAGGGGTGCCAGGGGGAGCATTGGGGCCAGGATGAGCAAGGCCAGGACTAGGCAAAATATTTTTAGGCAAGACTTAGGGGATTGCATGGGGCCTCCAAAGAGCGGACTAGGATTTTGGCCAAGGCATGGCCAGGGCAGGCTCATTTCAGGGAAAGGGAATGGGCTATGGCTCAGGGACGATGAGGCCTTTGGAGACCGCAAAGATCGCCAACTGGGCGATGGAGTCATAACCTGTCTTTGAAAGGATCCGGGTAATGTGGTTACGGATCGTATTTTCGGATAGGAACATCTTGCCAGCAATTTCTTTCCGGTTTAACCCCTGGCAAATATAGCGCAGGATCTCCTCTTCCCGCTCACTAAGGTCCAACTCTAGGTCGGGGTCCTTATCTTTCTCGTCGGGGTAGACCTTGTAGTCTTGCATCGTATTGTTGATACATTGGACAAAATCCTCAATGGTGGAATTCTTATAAATAAAGCTGTCGGATCCGGCTTCCCGGGATTCTTCCAAGAAGTTCATGTCTGGCATGGCCGTCATAAGGATTACCTTGATATTAGGGTACTGCTCCTTAATCTTTTTTGCCTCTTGGATCCCCGTACTCCCATCCTTGGAGCAAATATCCATGAGGACTAGGTCCGGTTGATAGGTCCGACAAGCCGCAAGGATCTTAGCACTATCGAGGATGCGGGCCACCACTTTGATGTTATCTTGACGGCCGAGGGACTCGGCCAAGGCATCCAGCAAAATTTGCTGGTCCTCCACTAAAATCATCTGAATCATAGGCAAAGTATAGCAAAAGTGGGAGTTTGTTGCATCATGCTTGCTAGGGGGCAGTGGTTAAGCCGGGGCAGGAGTATTTGTAGGGGGAAAGGAGAAATTACTGGCAGCAAGGAGGGTTTTCATGGTACAATGAGGCAACTATCATGGAACGAGGGAGGCCTGACAGGGCGGTTGGGTCTTTGGTCTTGTGCGCTAGAATAGGCCTTGGTGCAAGACCCCCTTTTCTGCCATATTTTGTAGAAAGTAGAGAAAAACGTGAACGGAACATCTGCATTGCGTGTCTATTCAGAGATCGGAAAATTGAAGACAATGGTTGTCCACCAACCTTCGGTGGAGCTGGACAACCTGGCCCCGGACTATATGGGTCGGCTGCTCTTTGATGATATTCCCGATTCGCTGATTGCGGCCGAAGAACACAAAAAGTTTCAGGATATCATACGATCGTGCGGGGCGGAAGTCATCCAAGTAGAGGACCTTTTTGTCGAATCCCTCCTCACCCCGGAAATTCAAAAAGAATTTCTCGTCCAATACTTGAAAGAAAGCTATGAGGATCCAGCCTTACAGGAGGCAATGCTGGCTCATCTGATTGATAAAACCCCGAAGGAGCTCGTGCATGACCTCATCCGTGGGATCCGGAAGGAAGAGCTTTCGGGGGCCCTCGCCGACAAGATGAAGTCCTACGAGGGGGAAGCCTATCCACTCTGCCTGGATCCTTTGGTCAACCTCTATTTCTCAAGAGATGCCTTTGCTACGATTGGCCAGGGGGTAAGCATTAACAAGATGCAGACCCAGGCCCGGGCTCGGGAGTCTTTGATGGGAGAATATATCTTTAAGTATCACCCCAAGTATAAGACCGATCGAATCTATTATCAGAGGACCTATCCCCACCACCTCGAAGGAGGCGACATCCTTGTTCTCTCTCCCAAGGTCTTAGCTGTAGGTATCTCACAAAGAACGAATACCGCTGCAGTGGAAGCTTTGGCGACGAGCGTATTTAAGGCAGAGCCCAGCTACGAGCACATTTTAGGCTTCCAGATTCCTTCAACCCGGGCCTTTATGCACTTGGATACCGTCTTTACCCAGATCGATCGAGACCTCTTTGTAGTCCACCCTGGGATTGAGGAGCACCTTAAAGTCTTTGATTGGGCGAGAAGTGAAGTCGTGGATCAAGATGCAGAGGTATGGGAATATAAGAAAATTGAAGAATATTCAGATTCACTTGAACATATCCTAGAAAAATTCTTAGAAATTGAGCCCATGCGGATTGTCCGTTGCGGGGGCAGTAGTCCCATTGACGCCCAGCGAGAGCAGTGGAGCGATGGGTCCAACGTGGTGGCCCTGGCACCGAATGAAATAATCGTCTATAATCGCAATCGGGTAACCAACGAAATTTTAGCCGACTTAGGCGTTAATTTACACGTCATTCCCTCATCTGAGATCTCCCGGGGCAGAGGCGGCCCACGCTGCATGTCCATGCCATTATGGCGGGAAGATGTTGAGTAGGGGAATATTTGTTGAGAAAAAGGGGTCTTAGTATCGCTCGGGCCCTCTTTTATCCATTTTTAGATCATGATACTTTGGAGGTAAAATCATGGCAGTAAACTTAAAAGGAAGAAGTTTTTTAACCTTGAAGGATTTCACACCGGACGAAATTCATTATTTGCTTGACCTGGCTAAGGACTTGAAGGCCAAGAAAAGGGCAGGCATTCACGGAAAAACCCTTGAAGGTAAGAATATTGTGCTTCTCTTTGAGAAGACCTCGACCCGGACCCGGTGCTCTTTTGAAGTTGGAGCGATGGAAGAAGGGGCTGGCGTCGTCTTCCTAGGGGCTAAGGATTCTCAGATGGGCAAAAAAGAGTCCATTGAGGATACCGCCAAGGTCTTGGGACGTTTCTTTGACGGGATTGAATTCCGTGGCTTTAAGCAAGAAACAGTTGAATGCTTGGCCAAGTATTCCGGCATTCCTGTCTGGAATGGTCTGACTGACCTTTATCATCCCACCCAGGTGCTCGCCGACTATATGACAGTTGCAGAGCACGTGAGTAAGCCCCTCCGTGACGTGAAGTTTGTCTATGTGGGTGATGCTCGGAATAACATGGGCAACTCCCTGATGATTGGATCTGCTAAGCTCGGTTCTCACTTTGTGGCCCTGGCTCCGAAGGAACTCTGGCCTGAGGCTGGTCTTGTTGAAGAGATGAAGGAGCTGGCCAAGGAGACTGGTGGGACCATTGAGCTGTCTGATGATATCAACTGTGTCAAGGGGGCCGATGTCATTTATACCGATGTCTGGGTCTCCATGGGTGAGGAAGACAAGTTTGCTGAGCGGATCGCCCAGTTGAAGCCCTACCAGGTCAATATGGACATGATCAAAAAGACGGAAAATCCCAATGTCATTTTCCTCCACTGTCTGCCCTCTAACCATGACCTCCAGACGGAAGTTGGCCGTCAGGTAAAAGAAGAGTTTGGTCTCGAAGAGATGGAAGTTACGGACGAGGTTTTCCGCAGCAAATATTCCAAGGTCTTTGACGAGGCTGAAAACCGGATGCACACCATCAAGGCCGTTATGGTAGCCACCATCGGTAACCTGTAAGGCCAGCATTGAAGTCCCAGTAATGGGAAGGCGGGTTCGCAAAGATCCCCAATCCAGAGGGCGATTCTAGGATAGAATCCCCTCTTTTCGTTTTTCTAAAATAAATACTAGGAAGATAAACAGAAAGGAAGCGACATGGAGAATACAAAATTAGTCTTGGCTCTCGGAGGCAATGCTCTTGGCAAGACATGTCGGGAACAAATTGATCTGGTGAAGGAGGCCGCCAAGCATATTGTTAGCCTCATGGAAGCGGGCCACCAGGTGGTGATCACCCACGGGAATGGCCCCCAGGTAGGGATGATTCATAATGCTTTTGCAGAGTCTCACTATGAGATGCCCTTTGCTGAATGCGGGGCCATGAGTCAGGGGTATATTGGCTTTCACTTGCAAAACTGCGTTAGCTATGAACTGACAAGGGCTAAGCTTCCTCCCAAGGTCTGCACCATCCTCACCCAGGTACAAATTTCCCTGGATGATCCTGCTTTCCAAAACCCCACCAAGCCCATCGGTTTATTTTATACCCAAGAAGAAGCGGAGCAATTGAAGGCTGAAAAAGGCTGGGAAATGATTGAGGATTCTCAGCGAGGCTTCCGTCGGGTCGTCCCCTCTCCCAAGCCAATCCGGATCATTGAATCGGCTAGTATTGATGAGCTATTGGCCTCTGACCATACCGTCATTGCTTCCGGCGGTGGCGGGATCCCGGTCTTTGCGGTTCCAGATGAACCGGGCAACTATCGGGGCGTTGAAGCTGTGGTAGATAAGGACTTCTCTGCAGCACTTTTAGCTAAACAGGTAAATGCGGACATGTTAATCATTTTGACGGCGGTCGACCATGTCGCCATCAATTTTGGCAAGCCTAATCAAAAGAACCTGGAGCAGGTCACCGTTTCAGAGCTATTAGCCTATGAGAAGGAAAATCAATTTGCGAAAGGCTCCATGTTGCCTAAGGTCCAAGCTGCTATTCAGTTTGTAAAAGAAAGGCCTAGTAACAAAGCCCTCATTTGCGCCCTCTCCCAAGCAAAAGATGCCTTGGCTGGGAAGACGGGTACCTTGATCGTGAACGATTAGAAATAGGACTAGGACGAGGATTAGAACACAGAGTTAAGAACTAGGACTCGGATAAATTTTAGGATGAGGGAGACTTATGGTAGAACATTATGCTGAACGAGACCTGGCTCTTGCCCAGGACCTGGCCATCTTAGACCAAATTTACGAGAAGAGGACCGAGGATCGGGGCCAAAGGGCCTGCTTTTACTTCTTAGGAATTGGGGGCATTTCCATGAGTGCCCTTGCTAAAATCATCCCTCACCTTCTTCCCTGCTCGGTATGGGGTTCTGACCACAACCCAAGCGAGATGGTGGTAAATTTGCAGGGAATATTTGGGGAAGACCAGGTTAAGGTTGGGGATGATCCGACCCATTTACGGGAAAGTCAAGCTGAGGCCCTAATTTACACCTTGGCGATCAGTCCGGACAACCCCATTCTTGTTGCTGCAAAGGAGATGGGGATCCCGACCATTTTGAGGGATCATTTTCTCGGCTGGATCAACCGCCTCTTCCCCCGGGTCATTAATGTGTCGGGAACCAATGGGAAAACGACCACAACCGGTCTTTTATCTCATATTATGGTCGCAGATGGGATAGACCCCCTGGTGCACTTGGGGGCCACTTACCGGGAATTTGTGGATGGAAATGTTCGCTTGCCTGAGGGGAATCGCCATGAGCTGATGATTTCTGAGGCTTGCGAGTACCAGGGGTCTTTTTTGAGTTTTTACTCGACTACGGCCATCCTTTTAAATATTGCTCATGACCACCTGGATAGCTATCCCCAGCTAGATGATGCCATCCGTACCTTTGTCGAGTATGGGCTTCGCCTGCCTGAGGGTGCTCAACTGGTGGTGCCAGCCTTTGATGGGCCCATTCTACGGATGTTTGAGGATACCCGCTTGGTAGATCGGGTTAGGGATGAGCATTTGCACCCTGTCTGGTATCAGCGGATTTTGCCGGAAAAAGAGGTAGAAATGGAGAGAGCGCGGCAAACTGGAGTAGGGACTGGAACTGGGGCTGTGACTGACGCTGGGGCAGGAGCAGGTATTGGGGCTGTGACTGGCGCTGGAGCAGGAGCTGGAACTGGGGCTGTGACTGGCACCGGAGCAGAATCTGCTGCTGCCGTAGCCTCTCCCTCTCTCCTCTCCTACTCTCATAAAGAATTACTGTCTCTCCTCCCTGAAGAAGGACAAAGACTGGTCCGGAAGGGGATTTTGACCGGGGTGCCAGAATATTTGGCAGTCCATCTTAGGCCCAGTGATTTAGCGTCAGGAGCTTATCAGTTTGACCTCTACCAAGCCCAGAAGACGGACCAAGGGGCTGACACCAAAGCCCAGGTGGATAACCACTCCTATGCCTTGGTCGGTCACTTCTCTCTGCGCATTCCTGGCATCTATAATGTAGAGAATGCCCTAGCGGCCATGACAGCTGCTTTAATCAATGGGGCAAAGCTTTCTTCCCTAACCCAGGAAGTGGCGAATTTTGCGGGCTGCGATGGACGCTTCCAGCATCTTGGGACCTTCCATGGAGCGGAAGTCATTTTAGACTATGCCCACCATCCAGACTCCTTGGACCTAGTCATCCAGGCCGCTCGTAATTATGCCCCCGGCAAGAAGATTATCCTGGCCTTCCAGCCCATAACCCATACAAGGGCCCGAGAATTTGCCCAAGAGTACGCTAAAGCACTGGCCAAAGTGGATCTGCCGATTATCCTGGAGGTCTACGATACCCGAGAAAAAGATCAATCTTTCTCTTCGGCCCAACTGGTTGACCTTTGTCAAAAGACTAATCCCCAAGCAACTTTTCTTCCCGACCGCAAGGCCCTATGGAACTTTTTAGGGACGCAGGATATATCGGATGGAACTTGCATCTTTGTCGTTGGAACACAAAGTCAGTTAGTAAAGCCTTCGGACTTGGATCCAATTTAGAAGAGCGCCCTACAGCACCAAGGCTCCTAGGTCTGTTAGTAACTGCTGACTTTACGGCCTTAGCTAACATAACAGGACTATAAAATCGATATAATCCCAATAAAAAAGCCCATGGCTTGTATGTAGATAACAAATCATACCTGTCATGGGCTTGTTGTTTTTTAGGGGAAAGAGTCTTCCTTGGAGCTTACTTAGAGGAAGCTTACTTAGAGGAAGCGTCCGTAGAGGAGTCTTTGGAAGAAGCGTCTTTCGAAGAAGAACCTTTCTTAGAAAAATCTTTTGAAGAAGAAGCTTTTGTAGAGGAATCCTTCGTGGAGGAATCATCCGACGAGGAGTCTGTTTCCGAAGATCTGGAAGTTTCTTCTTGACTGGCCGATTCTGACCCTCCTAAGACAAATTGTCCTTCAGGGGCTGGCTTATAATCCGCTGCATAGGCCTTGTAGATTTCCTCAAACTCGGGACCTTCAATCTTTTCCTTCTCCATTAGAGCCTTGCTTAATTCATCTAAAAGCTTACGGTTTTTCTGGAGTATCTGTTTCGTAGCTTCATAAGCTTCGTTGATAATCCGGCTGACTGCGTCATCCGCCTTTGACAGGTAGGCTTGGCTATAGGAAGGGCCTGCAGGATAGCCAGCAGTGGCAAATCCTGGATCGTCATCATCGCTAAAGACAAAGTGGCCGAGCTCCTTGCTCATCCCGTATTTAGTGACCATTTCCCTAGCGATGGCATTAGCCGACTGAAGATCGCTATAGGCTCCCGTGCTGATATCGTCTTGGGTCAGCTCCTCAGCAGCCCGCCCGCCGAGGGCATGTTTGATCTGGACAATCAGGTCATTGGATCCGATGAAGCTTTGGTCATCTACAGGTCTTTGGGCTGTATAGCCGCCAGCGCTACCAGCCGGGATAATCGAAATTCTCTCGATTTTCTGACGATTCGATAAGTAACGGAGGACAATAGCATGGCCAGCCTCATGGTACGCAGTCAGAGATTTTTCTTTTTCAGACATGATCCGGCTCTTTTTCTCCGGTCCCACGGTTACTTTGAAGACAGCATCTGCGATATCTTGGTAGGATATATCGGGAGCTGACTTGGAGGCCGCAGTCAGAGCAGCCTCATTTAAGAGGTTGGCAAGATCTGCACCCGTGAAGCCTGGGGTTATTTTAGCGATATTTTCTAAGTTGACGTCAGGAGACAGAGGCTTGTTCCTAGCATGAACCTTGAGAATTTCCTTCCGGCCTGCCTGGTCAGGCTTCATAACCGTAATCCGACGGTCAAAACGGCCTGGACGAGTTAAGGCAGAATCTAGGATATCGGGACGGTTGGTGGCCGCCATAACAATGACCCCACTGTTGCCTTCAAAGCCATCCATTTCAACCAGTAACTGGTTGAGGGTCTGCTCTCTTTCATCGTGGCCACCGCCAAAACCAGAACCCCGGTGACGCCCAATGGCATCAATTTCATCAATGAAGATGATTGATGGGGCCCGTTTTTTGGCCTCGTCAAAGAGATCTCTAACCCGGGAGGCACCGACGCCTACAAACATCTCCATGAACTCGGAACCAGAAATGGTAAAGAAGGGAACGCCAGCCTCTCCGGCCACAGCCCGGACCAATAGGGTTTTACCAGTACCCGGCGCTCCTACTAAAAGGATACCCCGGGGAACCTTGGCACCTAACTTGGTATATTTTTCAGGATTCTTCAGGAAATCTACAATTTCTTTGAGTTCCTCTTTTTCTTCCTCAGCACCGGCAACATCATCAAAAGTCGTGGTATTCTTCTTCGGATTAACCAACTTGGCCCGACTCCGGCCAAAGTTCATGGCCGACTTGCCTTCCATGCCATTCGTCCGATTAAAGGTAACCCACATGAAGAAGCCCATGCCACCTAGCATGAGTAAAATCAGCATCAAATTAAAGAGGGAGCTCACATCCACGGGTTGCTTGTAATCAAGACTTTCGAGATGCTTGTCCTCCACAGCCTTAGAGAGGCGCTGGTAAACTTCCGGAATCATCATCGTGTGAATATTCCGACTATTGACCCGACCAGGAACCAAGATAGACCGTCCATTGACTGTCTGTTTTGCTGCCTTATACTGCAATTCCAGCTTGGTGGAATTCAAGACGGCAGACTTCACCTTTCCTTGGTCAACGTCTTGGAACATCTGGGAAAGGCTAATGTCCTGGTTCATCCGACTGTTGTTCTGGAAAAAGAAAGCCGATCCTAAAATGATTGCTATAATGATGAGATAAAAAGCCAAACCATTCGATTTTTGCTTATTCACAGGCTTTTTCTCCTCCTTATCTTTGTTTCTATGTTTTTTAATTTCTTGCTATGATTCCATGGATTTTAACTGCCACAAATATTCCTAATCTTCCAGGATATGGCAGCGATGGATCTCGGGAAGGTTTCTAAACTGGTCATTGTAATCCAGTCCATAGCCCACTAAAAAGTCATTTTCTACTTCCCTGCCTATATAATCGACATCAATTTTAGCCGTTCTTGCACAAGCTTTGTCTAAAAGGCAGCAAAGGCGAATGGATTGTGGCCCCCGAGCTGTCAAGATGGGAACAAGGCGAGACAGAGTCAGCCCCGTATCGATGATATCTTCCACCAAAATGAGGTTTTTCCCTTCCACAGAATTGTGAGTATCATGGTTGATCCGAACTTCCCCAGTGCTAGAAGCCCCCTGGTAGCTTGATACATCCATGAAATCCAACTCTACCTCCCTGTCAACAGCCCGGCAGAGGTCGGCCATAAAAATAGCGGCCCCCCGGAGGATGGTCACAAAGGTTAGCTTCGTTCCTTTCGGATAGTCTGCCTCTATCTGGCGGGCCACCCCCTGCACGAGATCCGCAATTTCCTGTTGAGAAATAACGATTTCTCCCAATTGTACTTTCATAAGGCCGACCTTCTCCTCTCACGCCATGTAGTCCACCTAATATAGCACATTTCTTGCAAAATACCTAGGGATCTTGCCTAGGCGGGGGAGCAGGTTTGGCGGCCTTCATCAAGCGATTTTGATAGGCCAGACCCAAGCTACTGTCGCCAACCAATTCTGCCAGAATCTGCTTGGCCCCTAAATTATCAAACTTCCGGAAGCTTGCAAACAGCCCCCGAGTCGCACTGAGGGGGCCCGTAAAGGTCTCTACGCCCATGAATCCCGCTGCAAGATCTTGTGCCAGTTGTTCTCGAACAAATAATCCCGTCTCTAAAGGATCCATATTCTTGCTCTTTAAGAGTTCTTTAACCTCAGCTGCTGTGGCCCCAGCTGGTAAGACATAAACTTGGGCCATAGGAGCGTAGTGTCGGTATTTCATGCCCGGGGCCTTGGGGGCCCGTTCCCGGTGGGAGGGCATAGGAACAGGGATCTTGGTCTGATGATGGAGCCAGGGTTCCAATTCTTTATATCCAATGGCACCGGGACGAAGAATCACAGGTTCTGGAACAGTGAGATCTAAGACGGTCGACTCCACCCCAATCTCACAGGGCCCTGTATCCAGAATATAAGCAACTTGATCTTTGAGATCTTGGTAGACGTGGTCAGCCTGGGTAGGACTTGGTTTACCGGATAAATTAGCCGAAGGAGCTACCAGGGGACAGCCGCTCTCTTCAATAAGTAGACGAGCCGCCCAGTTTGCAGGAAAACGGACAGAAATCGTATCTAGGCCTGCACTGATCCGTGCCGGCATCTGTGGATTTCTCCACAACACCAGCGTCAATGGGCCAGGCGCCAAGGCCTCAAAGAGGGTATAAGCCAGGTCGGGAATCTGGATGGCAATCTGCTCCAAATCATCCAAATGGCTGAGGTGGACAATAAGCGGGTTATCCTGGGGCCGGTGTTTTGCTTCATAAATCCCCAAAATAGCCTGATCATCCAAGGCGTTGGCTCCAAGGCCATAGACAGTCTCCGTCGGAAAAGCCACCAGTTTTCCCTGGCGAATGGCCTCGGCAGGTCCTTGCAAGAGAGCCTTTGCTCGGGCTAAAGGCTCAGCCCCAAGTTCTTGAAAATCCGACCGCAAGTCCCGGGATTCCAAGGGGAGATCACGTAAAAAACGAAGATCAACTAAAGGGTTAGTGGCAAGGGGGGCGGGATTATTTGTTGAAGACATTGTTGAAGAATTCTTAAAAGGATGCTTGGAAGGATCGTTTAAAAAATGACTTGCAAAAGACATTACTTGCCTGCTGGGGAAGAGCCTTGATCTTCTCCTTCGCCCCGGGCCATGGCGCTCGCTTCCACAGCGTCTTCATGGGCCTTAGCTTGAAGGCTGGTGATGAATTCATCCAGATCACCGGCCAAAACGCTATCAAGCTGATAGCTAGTCACATTAACACGGTGGTCGGTCACCCGACTCTGGGGGAAGTTGTAAGTCCGGATCCGCTCCGATCGGTCGCCTGAGCCAATTTGGCTGTGACGGGCACCTGCTATTTCGCTATCTTGCTTTTGCTTTTCCAAGGCGTAAAGGCGGGAACGGAGGATTTTGAAAGCTCGATCCTTGTTCTTATACTGGCTCCGCTCATCCTGACAGGTGACGACGATTCCTGTGGGGAAGTGGGTAATCCGGATGGCTGACGAAGTTTTGTTAACATGCTGGCCACCGGCGCCAGAGGACCGGTAGACATCAATCTGGATATCCTTGGGATCGATATCTACTTCTACATCATCTACTTCAGGTAAGACAGCCACTGTAACCGTAGAAGTGTGAATCCGTCCGCCAGCTTCGGTCTCCGGAACCCTTTGAACCCGATGGACCCCACTTTCAAACTTTAAATAGCTATAGGCATTTTTCCCCTTAATTTCCAAGACGGCCTCTTTCACCCCGCCAAGCTCCGTGCCGTTATAACTGATCAGATCATGGTTCCAGCCCATATTGGTCGCATAGTAACGGTACATTTGGAGGAGTTCACTAGCAAAGAGGGCGGCCTCCTCTCCCCCTGCCCCGGGGCGGATTTCTAGAATGACGTTCTTTTCATCATTAGGATCTTTGGGAACCAGGAGTTTTTCAAGATTTCTCTCTTCTTTTTCGTAGTTTTCCTCAGCTTCATTGAGCTCTTCTCTCGCTAATTCCTTAAACTCCTGGTCATCGCTCTCGGTGATAAGCTCTTTGCTCTCTTCGATGGTTTGGGCCAAAGCTTTCAGGTGATTAATGGCCTTAACGATGGGCTCTAAATCACTAAATTCTTGTGAAACCTTGATATATCGCTCCTGGTCTTTGATCACTGAGGGGTCAGCCAGCTCTTTGACGAGTTCTTGATAGCGGTCAAGGGTGCTATCTAATTTGCTCAAATCTAAATTCATAATTCTATCCTTTTTCGTATCAATGCAAAATAATAAGTAAATATGCAGGAATGCTAAATAATAAGTGAATGTGTAGGG
>ERZ1673752.1700-NODE-1700-length-29003-cov-7.374948_pt1 | contig 29003 bp, 22 predicted proteins | sample MGYA00580195_ERZ1673752 | MGnify/ENA primary metagenome ERZ1673752 (study PRJEB41218, sample SAMN15661744) | gut metagenome | host: Homo sapiens | place: Canada: London | collected 2015-08-20/2019-03-30 | study: EMG produced TPA metagenomics assembly of...
TATTTTCCAATGTGCTGTATCACCTGTGTTTTCTAAACCAGATCCTACTTTATATGTAAAGTTTGGTTCTCTACTTGTTGAGTTTGTAAAACTTGTATTTATATTTGCACCATAACCATGACCAAATGTACTTGCTACTTTATGCATATTATATTCTTCCCATATATATCCTATTGCAGCTTTTCTATTAAAACCTGGTAATGTTTCAGATATTAATGTTACTTCTCCAGTTATTTTGTTTATATCCCATACTCTCCATACTGTTTTTTTATCTTTTGCTGTATATGTTTGTTCATTTCCATATCCTGTTCCAGGATATTTTGCACTACCATTTGGAAGATTTACTGTTAAGTTTTTATCTTCTACTGGTATATATTCATTTATATCTTCTGGATTTGTTTTTTCTTTTTTTGTTATCTTGTGGTTATAGTAAACTACATCACCTATATTAAGTTCATTTGCTCCTGCTGGTCTTGTAGGTATTTCTTTATTATCTTTTTTAAATATTAATGTATAGCTTGTTTTATCTTTTATATCTATTTCTTTATTTGTTTTTCCTTCTATTTCAAATGTATAACCACTTGGTAAGTTTTCTACTTCTAATGTATATTTTGTATTAGGTGTAAGTTCTACAAATTTTGCAGTATCTCCTGAGCCTTGTCTTTCTGTTCCGCTTTTTACTTCTATATTTTTTACATATTTGTCATTTTCTTTTATAAGAAGTTTTTTATTTGCATTTTGTACTAAATTTATTTTAGGTTCAAAACTTATATTTTGGTAATTTCCTATTTCAACTTTTTTATTTTCTATTGTAGGTTTTATAATATCCCATTCATTTGTTTTCTTTGGATCTGGGTCTTTATAGTATTTTAAATCTGATTCAAGAAAGGTTGCAAAACAGACTCCAGCATTGGCGTCGTTCTCATTCCAGTCGCCATCAGAATACGCACCGGCGAAATAGCTCCCATCGGAATACAAGCCGCCGGAATCCACGTTCGCGCGGTGGAAGCTGACATACGAAGAGTAGGAGTTGAGCGTATTAGTGGCTAAGCCGTGCCATTGCCAATTGTTTGATGGATAATTCCATAATAATTTTTTATGAATTGTCTCTGGTATTGAATCTTTTTTTCAGTAGTATACTCTGTTTTTTGCTTTTACATCTTGTTTTGATGCTTTTGCTATTGTTTTATCTTCCCAGTTTTGAGTTAATCCTTCTACTTCTCTTTGTGGAAAAGATATATTTGTACCCATTATTTTTCCATAGTTACTATCTACATATGTACTTGTTGTTTTGTTTTTTATTGTCTCATCTGTTATATTTAATTTTTCTTCTACATCATCTAGTGTGAGTGCTCTTGTTCCAGATTTTGTTATTTTTTCTTTTATTTCATTTTCAGGTTCTTCACCTATTTTCCAATGTGCTGTATCACCTGTGTTTTCTAAACCAGATCCTACTTTATATGTAAAGTTTGGTTCTCTACTTGTTGAGTTTGTAAAACTTGTATTTATATTTGCACCATAACCATGACCAAATGTACTTGCTACTTTATGCATATTGTATTCTTCCCATATATATCCTATTGCAGCTTTTCTATCAAAACCTAGTAGTGTTTCAGATATTAATGTTACTTCTCCTGTAGTTTTGTTTATATCCCATACTCTCCATACTGTTTTTTGATCTTTTGCTGTGTATGTTTGTTCGTTACCATTTCCTGTTCCAGGGTATTTTGCACTACCATTTGGAAGTTTTACCGTTAATTTGTTTTGATCCACTGGTACATATTCATTTTTACCTTCTGGTTTTGTTATTTCATGATTATAATAAACTATATCACCTTCTTTAAGATCTTTCCCTGAATATGTTTGCTCTGCTTTTTGTTTATTTGTTTTTGTTAATATATTTTTAAGGTTTTCCTTGTTTTTAAAAATCAATGAAAAAAGAAGAGAAAAAGCTAAAAGAATTATTAAAATATTTACTAAGTTTATTTTTTTCTTCTTGTTTTTGTTTCTGTTTTTTTATTTATTTTTGTTATTTTATTTGTATTTTTGTTTGCTCTCTTCTCTTTTTTTATATTTTTATCTTTAGTCATTTTTGCTCCTAAAAAGTCTAATTTTCTTTATAACTATGATCTTTCACCCTTTTCGGTTTTTCAAGCGTTTTGGAGTTTATATAATTGTTTTGTAACTTTTTTTGTTTTAATTTTAATAAAAAAAAAGCTCATTTTTTGAGCTTTTATTTACCTTCTTCAACCATTTGCTTATTTGCCGCTTCTAGTTCTTCATAAAGTTTAATTTTTCTTGTTGTCGTTCTAATAAGTGGTTCATTAGATATAATTATGTCTTTAACATATTTATATGCAGGTTGTTTTTTATTTATCTCTTTTATATTTTTCCAAAGAATTTCTCGTATTTCTTTTTTATCCTTTCCTTCAAAATATTCTTCATCATATACTATTTTTGCAACTATTTTAGGGTCTTTAGGATTTTCTTTATTATATCCAAATACAAATGATTCTAAAACTCCTGGGATTTTATCTATTAAAGCTTGAGATTCTTCTGGAAAAATGTTTTTTCCATTTTTTAGTACAATTAAGTTTTTAATTCTACCACAGATATATATATTATTATTTTTATCTATATATCCTAAGTCTCCTGTTCTAAAATATCCATCTTTTGTAAAGCTGTTTTTGTTTGCTTCTTCATTATTAAGATAACCTTTACAAACATTATCTCCTTTTATTAATATTTCACCTATTCCATCACTATTAGGTTCATCTATTTTTACTTCAACATTTACAAGGCTTTTTCCAACACTACCATATATTATTTGTTCTTCTGGATTTCCAGCTGCTACAACAGGTGATGTTTCTGTAAGTCCATATCCTTGCATTATTACTATTCCAATTTCAGTTAAATCTTTATGTGTTTTAGGATTAAGGCCAGCTGCACCGCTTACAATAATTTTTAAGTTTGGCCCTACTGCATCTAATATGTTTTTAAAAAATGTTCTTCTTTTATCTATACCAAGTTTAAGTAGTGTATTTGATGTTGCTTTTCCTACTAAAAATTCTTTTAATTTTCCGCTTTTTTTAATTCCTTCAAATATTTGTTTATGTATAACATCCATAACTGCTGGAACAACAATCATTGCAGTAATATCGTATTCTTTAATATTTTTTCCAACTGTTCTTAAAGAATCTGCATAAGCAATTTTTGCACCAACAGATATTGGATAAAGTTGTCCTACTGTTGATTCAAAAGAATGATGTATTGCAAGAAAAGAAAGAAGTGTATCTTCTTTATTTATTTGAGGAAATCTATCATTTATTCCATATAAATTGCTGCATATATTTTTTTGACTAAGTACAACTATTTTAGCTTCAGATGTTGTTGCAGAAGTAAAAGAATAAATCGCATCATCTTCTGGATTTATTTCTTTTTCAAAAAACTTTATAGCTTCTTCTTCAGGTATTTTTTTACCATCAGATATTATTTCATTTAATTTTACTATTTTATCTTTGTATTCTTCTTTTATTTCTTCTAAAAACTCTTCTTTTGTCCTAATATTATCTATTAAAATATATTTCTTTATGCTTGGAGCAAGATTAGAAAAAAGCATTTTTTCAATTAATTTAAAATGCTTTTTAGTAAAAAACAAAATATCTAATTTTATTCTATTTACACATTTAATAATTTCATCATCAGGAAGAGCAAAATCTAATGGAACTATTGTGCCAAGACCAGAATTTATTGTTAAATATATAAGTGGCCACTCATATCTATTATTAGTTATTAAACCATATTTAAAATCTTCTTTATTTATTTTTTCTAATCCATTTCCAAGATTTTTAATGTCTTCAACAAATTCTTTAGATTTAACATCTATATATTTAAAGTTTTTTCTATCCTCTTTTTGTTTTAATCTAAATAAAATATTTTCAGGATCTTCATTATAACTTTTCAAATATACATCTCTTAAATTATTTATTTTATATTCTTCTATTTCTTCTTTTTTCTTAAAAATATTTTTAATATTAAATATCATTTGTTTCCCTCTTTCTACTACCTGTATATACTATAATGTTTTATTAATTTTTTCAAAAACCTCTCCAAGTTTAGAATTAATATATATAATATCCTTTAAATTATTTCTTAAAAATATATTATCTTCTTTTTTTGCATTATTAATTATATATATTTTTGCATTATTTGCATACATTAAAAAAGTATTTGCAGGATAAACAGTAAGTGATGTCCCACCAACTATAACGAGGTCTGCTTGTCTTAAAGAAGAAATAGCTCCATTTACCATATCTTCTGGAAGCCCCTCTTCATAAAGCACAACTTCAGGTTTTACAATTCCTCCACATTCACATTTTGGGATACCTTCAGTATTAAAAATATATTTTTCATCATATTTTTTTAAACAATTCATACATCTATTTTTATATATACTACCATGAAGTGTATAAACATTTTTAGAGCCCGCCTTTTCATGAAGACCATCTATATTTTGTGTAACTATTCCAAGCATTTTTCCTTTATCTTCAAGTTTTTTTAAAACAAAATGAGTAATATTTGGCTTATATTTTCTTAAATCAAAATTAGATCTATAAAAATCATAAAAATCTAAAGTATTAGACATGAAAAAACTATGGCTCAGCATATATTCAGGATTATATTTAAACTTTTTATTATATATTCCGCTGCTACTTCTAAAATCTGGTATTCCGCTTTCAGTAGAAACCCCTGCACCACCAAAAAACACAATCCTATTACTCTTTTTAATATCTTCTATTAATTCATTTATTTCATTCATTTTTTACCTTCTCTAATTTCTTTTTTTAAGTATAACATAAAAAAAAAGGAAGCTCTATATATATAGCTTCCTTATATTAAACTATTTAATATTTAGTATTAATTAAAATTCACCTCTCATTTGTTTTGCAACTTCTTCAGCAAAGTTTTCTTCTCTTTTTTCAAGTCCTTCACCTTTTGCCATTCTTACAAATGATTTAATTTCTGTATTTTGAGATTTTAAATATTCTGCAACAGTTTCTTTATTTTCTTTTACATATTTTTGTTCTAAAAGTACAACTTGTTCAAATAAATTTTTATTAAGTCTACCTGTTAACATTTTTTCAGCTATCTCTGCTGGCTTACCTTCTTCTTTTATTTGTTCTCTCAATATTTCTTTTTCTTTTTCTATTTTTTCTGCTGGAACTTCTTCTCTAGATAAAAACTCTGGAGCCATTGCAGTTATTTGAAGTGCAACATTTTTTGCAGCTTCTGTATTTCCATCTTCATTTATTTCAACTAAAACTCCAATTGAACCATTTGAATGTAAATAATCTACTATTTGTCCTTCTGTTTCTAGCTTTTCAAATCTTCTTATATTCATATTTTCGCCTATTTTTGCAATTAAAGCTGTTAATTTTGATTCAACTGTTTCTTTATCATCATAATTTACTTTTTTAAGTTCCTCAACATCTTTTACATCATTTAAAGCAATTATTTCAGCTAGTTTTTCTACAAATTCTTTAAACTCTTCATTTTTTGCAACAAAATCTGTTTCTGAATTAACCTCTACAACAGAAGCTGTTTTCTTATCTTCTGAAACATATATTCCAATAAGACCTTCTGCTGCTATTCTTGCAGATTTTTTAACTGCTGTAACTATTCCTTTTTCTCTTAAATATTCAATTGCTTTTTCGATATCTCCGTCATTTGCAACAAGTGCTTTTTTGCTATCCATCATTCCTGCACCTGTTTTATCTCTTAATTCTTTTACTAATTTTGCAGATATATTCATATACCACTCTCCTTTTTTATTCTTCTGTTTCTTCTTTTGCTTCTTCTACTTCTTCTTTTTTGTTTTCTTCTTCTTTTTCCTCTTCTTTATTTTCTTCTTTAACTATTTCTTTTTCTTCTAAAGTTATTTCTTCACCAGTTTTACCTGCAACAATTGCATTAGCCATTTTTTCTGTAATTAATGCAATTGATCTTATTGCATCATCATTTGCAGGAATTACATAATCTATTCCTTCTGGATTTGAATTTGTATCTAGCATTGCTATTATTGGTATATTTAATTTTTTAGCCTCAGATATAGCTATTTTTTCCATTTCTGAATCTACAACAAATATTATATCTGGTAGTTTTTCCATTTCTTTAATACCACCAAGATTTGTATTTAATTTTTCATACTCTTTTTTAAGCTCTAAAACTTCTTTTTTAGTTAAAAGATCATAAACACCTTCTTCTTCCATCTTTTCTAGTTTTTTTAATCTTTCAACACTATTTCTAATTGTTTTAAAGTTTGTAAGCATACCACCAAGCCATCTACTATTAACATAGTAAACTCCTGCTCTTTCTGCTTCTTTTTTAATTATCTCTTGGGCTTGTTTTTTAGTACCAACAAAAAGTACTGTTTTTCCTTCTTCAACTTCTTTTTTTAAGAATTCATATGCTTTTTCAACAAGTGTTAATGATTGTTTTAAATCTATTATATGAATTCCATTTCTTTCTTGATAAATATATGGTTTCATTTTTGGATTCCAAGCTCTTGTTTGATGTCCAAAATGTACTCCACATTCAAGTAATTCTTTCATTTCTATAATTGCCATTTTTTCTCCTTTTTTTAATGTTATTCTTCCATAATGCTTTAAACCGTTTTAATAAATTTGAAGGATTTTTCAAACACATTTTAAAACTTGCACTATGTGCTTTTTATTAGCCTCTTTATTATATACAAAAAATAAAAGATGTGTCAACTAAAAAGCTTTGTTTTAAGCTAATTTAAATCATTTATTTCACTTTTTTCTTTTTTTATAAACAGACCTTCTACAAAAGAATATTTTTCCCTGTTTAAAATATAAAAATATGACATAAAAGATAAAACAACAGCACCTATAAAATTAACTTTTAAATCTTCCATAGTATCATGAAGGCCAATATCTAAATATCCTCCATCGACTTTTATTTTTTCTCCATTTTTTAAATTTATATCTGTAGACTCTATATCTTTAACAATTTTAGAAGGACTTTTCTTATCTTCAGTTAAATCAACACTTGCAAACTCAGTAACAATTTTATCTTTTTGCATATCTGTTTTAAAATACTTATCTATATCATATTCTATAAATTCCCATAAAACTCCAATTGTCATCGAGAAACAAAAACCTACAAACACAATAAAAATTGGAGAAAGATTTAATCTCTCACTTCCTTTATTTAAAATATCTACAAGAGATATTCCTATTCCAGCACAAACTAAACCATTTAATGTATGAAGTATTTTATCCCAAAATGGTATTTTCATATAAAAGTTGTTTAATTCACCAAGTATAAGTGATGAAAATAAAAATAAATACATTATAGCTTCAAGAAGTGTTGGTATTCCTAATTTATATTTTTCTGAAATTATAGTAGGCAGTGTATAAAGTATAAGTGTTAAGAAACATAAAAACGCATTATAATATTCTTTAATTATAATTTGTTGTAGCATTGAAAAAGCTATTAAAACTCTAAGTACTATGTATAAAATTTTTATTCCTTTTCCCATGTTTTTATATCTATCTTTAAACATTCTTAATCTTTTTTCCATAATTTTACCTTCTTTTTTCCAGTTTTCTTTTTATTATATTATATAATTCTTCAACTGTTTCTTCTAAAGAATAATTTTTTAGAACATAATCATATTTTGGAATAAAAGATTCTTCATATTCATATCTACTAAGTCTTTTTTGAAGTTCCTCTTTTGTTTTTATATCACCTCTTTTATTTAATCTTTTTAACATTTCATCTTTTGAAATATCTAAATAAATTGTTAATATCTCATTTTCATTAAATATTTTTTTAAGATTTGTTGCACCATTAACATCAATATCTTTTATTAAAATCTCACCTTTTTTTAATGCATCCTCAATTATATGTTTTCCAGTTCCATAATAATTATCATGATGCATAGAATATTCAAAAAATTTATTTTCTTCTATCATTTTTTTAAACTCTTCTTTTGAAATAAAATAATAATCTACCCCATCTTTTTCATGTGGTCTTTTATCTCTTGTTGTAAAAGAAGGAAAATATTTTAAATTTAAATCTTTTTCTATTATTTTTTTTATTACTGTATCTTTTCCAGATCCTGATACTCCTGATATTAGTATAAGCATATTTTTTCCTTTTTGTTTTTATTTTCTTTTCTTGTCTTTCTTTGTTTTCTTCTTGTTTTTCTTTCTGTTGTTTTTTTGTTTTTGTTCTTTTTTACTTATTTTTTAAATATTATAAAAGTATTAGAGCGTTCTCTAATACTTTTTATAATTTTATTTTTTATATTTTAATTTTAGTTTTTAAATCTAATTTTCTTCTTCTGTTTCTGTTTTTTCTTCATTAGAGCTTATTTTATATATTAAATCTTCTTCATTTGGTTTTTTAGCTGGTTTTAAAAGGCCTTCCATAACTTCATGTGTTGCTATTGTAAGATTATTGTAATGTTCAAAACTTGTAAGTTTTGCAGCTCCATTTGTAAGTTCTCTTGCTCTTTTTGCAATTGTAATTGAAAGTTCATAAACATCTGGTATTTTTGTTAAAAGTTCATTTGTTGTATATTCTCTATTCATTCTTAGCTCCTTTATAGCTCTATATTAACACCTTTTTAAATATTTGTAAAACTATATTTAAGATTTTACTTTTGCTTTCCATTTATTAAAATTTTCTTGTTCTTTTTTTGATCTTTTTTCTTTTTTATATGGATTAGAAACATCTAATTCTATTTTTTGTTTTTGTTCTTTTTTCATTTCTTTTTTATTTCTATTTTCCATAACTTTTAAAAGATATGTTAGCTTTTTATTATTAACATTCTTTCTATAAAGCATTCCTATTTCTTCATCTTTTGTGCTTTCATCTATCATATTGTCTACATCTGAAAGCGATCTAATATATTTATTTCTTTCAACCTTTTCTATTATTATTACTTTAAAAATATAATAAAATATTAAAGCAACAGATATTATAGGTAATATAAGTGTTACTAGTTTTGATGAAATAAATCTTTTATCTGTAAAATACATTAAAAATGATGATACAAATATAAATTCTATACCCCTTATAAATAGTTTTAAATCTATATTTCTATTTTTTCTATATGATTTTTCAAAGAAAAATAATCCAATTAAATTAAGAACTATAATTACAACTTGTGATACTATTTTTGGAAATTCTATTTCTTTGAACATTAAAAGATGAAAACTACCTATTACTAAAGTAAATAATAATGCATATAAAAGTTCTACTAATAGTTTTTTATATCTTACACTTAAAATTTCAACAGGCGGGTTAAATGCTTTTTCTAAAGTTTCGCTTTCTTCTATTTGTTGTTTTTTACGCAGTCCTTTTATAATGCTTCTTCTATCATAAATTCCAATACCAAGCGGACCAAATTCTTCTTCTTGTTTTTTCTTTTTTATTTCCTCTTTCTTCTTTAATTCTTGTTCTTTTTTTATCTCATTTTCTTTTTCAAATTCTTTTTTCTCTTCTTCTAACTTTTCTAAAGCACCTTTTACTTCTTTTAACTCTTTTTCTAAATTTTCATCTTTTTTATCATTGTTTTTATTCTTAGTTTTTTCTTCTTCAAGTTCTTTTTTTAGTTTTTCTAATTCTTCTTTTAATTTAGCATCTGTTAAAACAAAACTTTCATCTTGTTTTAATTCTTTTTCTAGCACTTTTGTTTTTTCTGCTTCATCATCTTTTTCTTTAGAATTATTTTCAAACTTCAAGATTTTTTTACTAAGTCTTGATTTCATTCTTTCTAATTCGTCTTTCATAAAAACCCTTTTTCTTTTGTTTCCCTTCTTTTTTATTCTATACATAAAAAAATTATTCTTCAATATATTTTATAAAAATATATATATTAAGCCAATTGTATTTATTGCTATATTAGAAGATGCATGAATTAAATATGATGAATATATATTTTTATTATCTTTATTAAATAAATTAAAGATATATCCTACTATAAAAAGCCCTATAACAGATATTATTCCTAGTTTAAAAGATAATTCTCCTGCTATACTAATATGATATATTCCAAACATAAATGATGAAAATATATTTGCATGCTTTTCTTCCATAAATTTTGAAAGTTTTAAAAATAAATAACCTCTAAAAAACATTTCTTCTAAAAAAGCATTAATAGTAAATATATAAATATACATAAAAATATAATTTGTTTTATTAAACGCAATTTTTCTCATATTTTGTATAATTTTATCCATATCTATATAATTTTTAATTAAATAAAAACCTAAAAATATAAATAGTATAGAAAATAAACTAAAGTATATTGCTTTTTTATTTATTTTATTTTTAAAAGATAAAAAATTAAAAACACTTTCTTTAAAAAATAATTTATATAATAACATAGGTGTAATAAAAATAATTATTTTTATTACTGCTCTTATCCAGTATAATTTACTTATTATATTTTTTGTTTCAAATTCTTTTACACCTTCTTTAAAATATTTTGAAAAATATTCTAAAAAATATGTAATTTTTATATGAAAAAAGATAACTAATAAAACAGCTATTATGCTAGATATAATTATATAGTTTTTCTTAATTTTCAATTTTTTAAATTCTTTTTCTTTTAGATTTTTCATACTTTAATTATATATATAATATATAATAAAAGAAATAGAGCATATTTTTTCCTCTATTTCATTTATATCATTCCTTTATATACTTCTTTTTTATTTATCTATTGGATATTCCGGATAATCTAAAACAACTTGAACATTAAATAAATAATTTATCCATCTTCCGAATTTTGAATTTTTTATTTTATTTATTAAATTTTGAAAAAAATTTAATTTAACTTCTTTTCTAGTATTATCCAAAAAATCATTTGAAAAACTTTGTGCATTTTGAGAAAAATCACTGCTGCTTTGAAGCTCAGCATTATAGTTTGGAACATTTGGCATATTTAGTGAAGAAAAATCAAAGTTTGCATTATTTATTTCATAATTATTTTGGTAACTTGGATCATAAAATGAATTAAATTCAGTACTTCCGCTTATTATAGTATTTAAATTATTAGTATAGTTTATTTCATTATTTAATTCATTAACATTTTCATTTTGTAAATTAACAATTTCAAATCCAAATTCATTTGGATTATTTTCTTTTAAATCTACTCCGTCTAATGAAAATGATTTATTTATATTAGAAAATTCATTAATACTAGATAAATCCTCTTCTTTTTTTTCATTTAATTTTATATTTAAATCTGTATTATTTACTTCATTTATTTCTGCTTGTTTTTTTTCTTCTTCTACTTTTTCTTTTTTATCATTTTTCTTAAAAAAACTAAATATTCCACCATTATTTTCTATTTTTTTTTTTGAATCCCCTTCACTTGGAATAGGGATTGTTTTAAGAGCTCCAGCTATTTCAATGCCAATAAAGCTTAAAGCCTTAGAGGAATCTTCTATTCTATCGAGATCTACTTCAATAAATAGATTTGATTCTAAATTTTTAATTTTAGTTTCAACCATTTTTTTAGCATTTTCTACATCTTTTTCATCATTTATACTTGAATTTGCAATAACTGTTAAAGCCTCTGCTATATCTACTGAAAACTTACCTTCAAAACCTTGAACTTTATCTATCCAACCTGCTTTCTTTTCTATAACAGTTGCAAGAGCATCTTGAAGGAGATAAGATTGTTTAATATTTTCTTCTCTTAAATCTATAAGACTTGCTATTTTTTTATTATTTTCTTCAAATTGATTTGTTGTAAACTCAACCAAATCATATGCAGTTTTATATACATTAAAAGGAAACTCTTCTTTATTAGGATAGTTAATAAGATATGTAGTTACAGATTCAACTAAATCTTTAAAGTACATATCATCTTCAAGTTTTATTATTTGTTTTTTACTATCTGGATCAATAAGCCTTTTTATTTTATCTATATTTGATAAAATTTTCTCTTCAGTTATGACCATTCTAACGTTATATATTGATGATTTTCTAAAAAATAGTCCCATTACTTCCTCCAATTTATATTAAAATTTTACATTATACAAAAAAAGAAGACAAATAAAAAAAAATAGTGTAACTTATTTGTTACACTACAAAGCTCTTATTTCCGTAAACCTTTTATATTTCTATATCTATACTTTTATCTAAATCTTTTTCGTTTTCTTCTATTTCTTTTTTAATATCCATGTTAAAGAAGGGAGCTAAATCTATTCCAAAATTCATTCCATCTTTAGTTATTTTTTTAACTGTATTTTCATATCTCTCTGACATTTTTTCCATAAATTCATTCCTTTCTTTTCTGTAATTTTTTTATTATATACTTTTTTTTTCATTTATGCAAATTTTAGTTTACATAAATTTTAAAAAATAAATAAAAAAAGTAAGAAAATTAATTCTTACTTTTTTTAGTATATATGTTTAGGTTATATTAGTATTTCATATCATCTATAAAATCATCCATGTCTTCATACATATCGTCTACAATGTCTGGTAAAAAAGGATCATAATTAATTAAATCTTCATTTTCAATATCTTCTATTGTTATAAGTACGTTTTCTTCACCGCCTACTTCTTCTTTCAAATTCCGGTATGCTTCACTAAATTTATACTCATAATCCGTCATCAATTCCTTGATATAATCGATTTGTTCTTTTCTACTTAATTTCATAGAAAAATACACCCTTTCTTTTTATTTCCCTGATTTAATAAAAATTTAAATAACATATATACTTATTTGATAAATTTTTATCAAATCTATTATATTTTACACTCTTATTATATGCTTTTTATGCATTTAAAGCAACTTTTAAGCTTAATTTTCACTTATATTATTAAAGAATTTTTTAAAATAATTTTCAAGTTTAAATTTGTCATCAAAATTATATCCATATTCATTAAATATCTCATCATTATTTTTCATAATAGTAAAATAATCTTTTTCATTTATTTTTTTATTTTTTATATCATTAAATATTATATTTGAAAATACATATTCCATTATATATGTAAGCTCTGAAAATGGTATATTTAAATTTAAATTAAATGTCCATAATTTATTTATACAATCTGGAGCACTTATATTTTCTAAATTATCTTTTTTTACAATTTCTAAATAATATTTTTCAATATCTTCAATTATTTTTTGTTTTTCACTCTTTAATTTTTCATAATTATTAATTCCTATTTTTTCAAAATATTCGAATATTTTATAAGTAATTTCTAAACTTTGTTTCATTTCAAAAATTTTATTTACTATAATTCTTTTAAAGTCATAATCTATATTTATTTTGAATAAATAATCATTAAGTATATATTCATTTATTAATGCAAACAACTCTATATTTTTCTCATTAAAAATTTCACTATCATAATTACCATTTATTATATTTTCTATCAAATGTCCTAATTCATGTGCTAATGAATAAATACCTTTTCCTTTTAAACTTTTTCCAATAGAAAGATAATCTTCATAAACAAAATTTTTATTAATTTTATTTTTTCTTTTAATTAAATCTATTCTTCCATCTTTAATTGTTTTTAGCACTTCTTTTTTATAACTATCACCTATCATATCAAAACTATTTAAGATAATTTCTATAGATTTATCATAATCAAAATTACTACTTTTTTTCTCAAAGTCTACTGTATATAAATTAAAATATGTATTTTTTAAATTATTTTTATTTAAAAAATCTTCATCTATTTTTTTCTTAACATTTTTAAAACCATTTATATTGTTTATTATAATGTCTAATTCTTTATAATATTTTCCATAAGGCAATTTATCATATATTTGTTTTTTTTCTAATATCTTAAATAAATTAAAAAGTACGTAATAAGCTTCAATTATCTCACTTGCTAATTCTTTATAATATTCCCCAAAATTATCTAATTTTAATTCATAGTATTTATTTAACATATCTTCTTTTGTTTTATTATTTGTATTTAATTCATAAATAACACTATCATTTTTTATATATTTTTCTTTTAATTCTATATTTTCTGTATTTATTATGTTTTCTATTAAAACTTTTGTATTTTTCATCTTTCTTTTTAGATCATTAATTTTATATATATTAATTTTTCTATAATATTTATTTATTATTTTTTCTATTTGCTCATCTTTATCATTATTTAAATTACTTATATTATTCAATTTATACTTTTTATCTAAATAAATTTTATATAGTTTTCTATTATTAAAAATAATATTTTCTCTTTGATCTAAATTTAACATTTCCATTAAAAACATATATTTCATACTTTTATTTAAAATATTGTTTGCATTTAAAAATAATTTATCACTTTTTTCGTCTTTATTTATTTTACCTACAAGATAATCTATCTTATTTAAATCATTCTCAGCCTCGTTATAATCTTTATATATCTTTGATAAATCTATTTTGTATTTTCCTTTTTCTAATATTATTTTTTTATACATATATTTCCTTTTAATTAAAAACGGGAGATTTTTCTCCCATTTTTTATATTTTATCTTGTATTTTCTAGCTCTGGAAGAGTCGGAGCTAAATTATCCTCATTTTCTGGTCCTGTAGGTTTCTTATCTTCCTCTTTTTTTATTTCCTCTTTCTTCTTCTCTTCCTTTTTCATCTTTTCTATTTTTTCTTTAGTTAAATCTTTCTTTCCTTCTGTTCCTTGAACTTGTTTTTCTTTTTGTATTTCTGTTAATACATTTTCTTTTTCCTTTTCTTTATTAAATATTAGATCATAATATTTATCTAAAATTTCATTTGGCTTTACTGTAGCTATTTGTTTTTTTATTTCTTCAAAATCATTTGGATTAATATTTTTCTTTTGTATTTGGTCAAAAGAATCATAGAAGAAATTTACACCTTTAGATATAACTTCCATTTTATTATTAGCAAAAATATAATCTATTTTAATATAATTATATTCATTTACTTTAATATCTTCTGGGAAGTTTCCAAATACATATATTCCTGCTTTTAAAAGATCTGTTTTAACAATATCAAATTCTTCTTGAAAAACTCTTTCTAAATTTTTATTAAGAAGCATCCATTTATCATTATTATTTTTAACTATATATCTTGAATTAAGTTCATCTACTATTATTTCTTTAAAAGATGGTGAAACTTCTTTACCAGATGCAGAATCAATAAAATATGCTGAGTTTTTAACTTCATTTTTAATAAGTACTCTATCTTTTTCTACATATAATATTTTTGCATTTCCTTGTAGTTTTTTTCTTTTTCCATTTTGGTCAAAATATCCACTTACTTTTTCCTTTGGATTAAAAAACGGAATATATCCACCTGGAAGAGTGTATAATTTGTCTTTATCATATATTATATTTTCTGCATTAAGCTCTAATCTTTTAGATAAATCATCTTTATTTGCAAGTTCATATTTACTATCATAACCCATATTAGATTCAGTTACTAAAAAATCATATTTTTCATTATAATCATATCTATATGTCCATGCTTTTCCTCTCTTATCTTTCTTTTTTTCTCTTTCTTCTCTAGAGTCTTCTTTATATACTGGACTATATACATAATAATTATCTGTTTTAGGTATTTCTAATTGCATTATTCCAGGTTTTATTTTTTCTTTAACAATGTTTTCAAACTCTTCTATTCTTGCACTATAATCATATATTTCCTTTTCAGATTTATATGACATTATAACTCTTTCGTTTTTTAAAACTATTTCAGTTATATCACCTTTTGTAAAACCTGCAATATAATATTTTTGATCATTTTTTTCTATTAAATAAAAAGGTGTTGCAAAATCTAATTTAAAATCTATTAAAGTTTCTCCATGTTCATTAATATATCCAAATTTTTCATCTCTTTTTAAATTAATGTATTTAAATCTATATTTAGCATCTTCATTTTCAACTGGTTTTACAAGTTCAAAAAATTTATCATCATATAACTTTAATCCTACTTGATCTCTTGCTTTTAGCCCATCTGCAAATTGATTATTAAAAAATATACATATACCAAAAGTTATACTAATTAAAATAAGCACACCAGATATACTTGATGAAATATTATTATCTGCTTCAACAAAGTTTTTTCTAAATATATTAATAATTAAAACAATTCCAGCAATTATACCTATTATTCCAAATGCAAAATGAGGATAAATTAAATATCCAACTATTGGCATAAATAAGATATATGACTTTTTAAGCTTTGGTTCCATTTTATTAAAAAATGTATAAACAAAATTAATTATAGCATTTAATAAAATATATCCAAAAAGAATATATTTAAAAATTCTCATAATCTCATTTTGGTATTTACTAAATTCAACTGCACCTTTAATATTTACATATTCATAAATAAATATTAATAATCCTACAAAAATATTAGACATTCCTATTAGGATATTTGTAATCTTTCCTCCCATTTTTTGCCTTTCTTAATTTAATTTGTAAACCATTTCACAACTTTAATATCTTCTCTTTCAATGATCATATCATTTTTAGGACAAACTCTATATGTATATCCTAGCTTACCACCCTCTTCTGGTATAAATTTAACCATATATTCTATGTAATTTTCTTCTGTTTTTCCTGTTGGTTTCATTTTTATTGCTTTTAATTTTTTAAATTCACCATCTTTATTGATTTTTGCTACAAAAAGTTCTACATCTGCATCTTCTTTTTTAATGTTTCCAAAATCTATCAAGCATCTAGCATCTAATTCCTCACCTGCTTTGATCTTCTTCGGAATATTATCATTGTTTTGTTTTATTTTTATATTTTCCCATTCACTTCTTACAAATTTTTTCCACTCTACTAATTTTTCTATTTTTTCTAAATTATTAAATCCTTTTTCTTTTATATCAAGTGCTGGAAAATACATTCTTTCAATATAGTCTTTAAACATTCTAAATGATGAAAACATATATAATGATGTTTTTATACTTTCTTTCATATATTCAATCCATTTTACTGGAACTTTTTCATCTTTATTATAATACATTGGAATTATTTCATTTTCTAAAGTATTGTATAAATCACCTGAATCATATTTATCTTGAGCATCTTTAGAAATATATATATCTCTATTTCCAATTTTCCATCCATTTTTAAGGTTATATCCTTCTTCCCACCATCCATCAAGTGTAGAAAAATTAAGCACACCATTTATAGCTGCTTTTTGTCCAGATGTACCAGATGCTTCCATCGGTCTTCTTGGATTATTAAGCCAAACATCACAACCAGATACTAAAAATCTAGATATTGCCATATTATAATCTTCTATTAATATAATTTTACCTCTAAATTGTGGCATCATTGAAATTTCGTTTATTCTTCTTATTAGATCTTGCCCTTCAACATCTGCAGGATGTGCTTTACCAGAAAATATAATTTGTACAGGCCTTATTTCATCATTAACAATTTCGCTTAATCTTTCTAGATCCGAAAAAATCATTGTAGCTCTTTTATATGTTGCAAATCTTCTTCCAAATCCAATTGTTAAAACATCTAAACTTAATTTTTCATCAATCTCTTTTATAATTTCAAAAGGAACTCCATTTCTAATAAGTCTTTCTTTATTTCTTTTTTTAACTACTCTCAGCATTTTCTTTTTAAGTTCTTTATGTGTTTGCCAAAGCTCTTCATTTGGAATGTCTTTAATTTTATTTAATTTGTACTCATCTTCCATTGTAAGATTCCAAGATGATTCTAAATATTTTTCAAATAATCTATGCATATCTGGAGACATCCATGTACCCACATGAACACCATTTGTAACATAACCTATTGGTATTTCCTCATCCATTATATTTGGCCACATTTCTTTAAAAAGCTCTTTAGAAACTGCACTATGAAGTTTACTTACACCATTTCTTTTTCCTGAAAGTTTTATAGCAAATTTAGTCATATTAAAAGGTGGATATTCACCATCTAAATTACTTGATCCTAAATTTAAAAACTCATCTTCAGATAATTTAATTTTTTCATTAAAACCATCAAAATATCTTTTCATCATTTCTCTTGGGAAAATATCTGTTCCAGCTGGAACAGCTGTATGTGTTGTAAATATAGTTTCTATTTTTACCATCTCAGATGCTATATCAAATGATACATTTTTTTCCTCTATAATCTCTTCAATAAGTTTTAAAAGTAAAAATGCAGAATGTCCTTCATTCATATGATATAGTTTTGGCTTAATATTTAATTCTTTTAAAACTTTAAGCCCACCAAAGCCTAAAACTATTTCTTGAGAAATCCTCATTTCTTGATCTCCGCCGTAAAGTCTTGCTGTTAAACTTCTTGCCTTTTCTGAATTTTCAGGAACATCTGTATCAAGGAGATAAAGCTTTACTCTACCTACATTTATTTGCCAAACTTTTGCATAAACCTTTTCATTTAATATATTTACAAATACCCTAAGTTCTTTTTCTTCTTTATCTTTTACTGGAACTATTGGAAGTGTTTCAAGATCTGTTTTTGTATATTTTGTAATTTGGCTTCCATTACCATCTATTTTTTGTTCAAAATATCCTTCTTTATATAAAAGTCCAATACCTACATATGGTATTCCTATATCACTTGCAGTTTTCATATGATCTCCAGATAAAACTCCAAGCCCACCTGAATAAATTGGGATTGTTTCATCTAATCCATATTCTGCAGAAAAATATGCAAAAGTATCTTTTGTATGCTTTTTATATTTATTTGAAAAAGTTGTTTCTTTCTCATTCATATATTCATCAAATAAAAAAACTATCTCTTCATATTGTTTCATAAATTCTTCATTCTTTGTTGCTTCTTCTAGTTTTTCTTGAGATATTAATTTCAAAAATTTAACCGGATTTTTTTTAGCTTGGTCCCAAACTACTTCATCAATCATCTTAAAAAGTTTTAAAAAATTTGTATTCCAAGTCCACCAAATATTATATGTTATTTCCTCTAATCTATTTATTTTACTAGGAAGTGTTGGTATTACTTCTAATTTATTAAATATATACATTTTATCTCCTAATTTTATATTTAATTAATTATATAAAATATAAAATAAAAATATAAGGTATAGTTTTTATTATTAATAAAAAAATAAAGTAGAAAACTAAATGTCTTCTACTTTATTTGTATATTTAATTTTTTTATTTAACTTCACCTATTACCATAGATTTTTTTGCATCAGATTTTGCATCATATTCTTCGCCTTCAAATACAACTAGATTTTCTTTTGAATTTTCTTCATCTTTTACTTTTTCTATTTTATCATATGCTTCAAGTTTTAATTTTGTTTCATCTTCAGAAAGTTCTTTATCTCTTGATTTATCTGCAGCTACATAAACTTTTTTTGTTTTAGGTTCAAATAATATATCAAAGATATATATTTTTCCTTCTTTTGTCTCTTCTGCTACTCTTAATACTGCCATTTTATTTTCTTTATATTTATTTAAGAATTCTTCTAATTTTTCTTTATTTAAATTCTCATCTTTATTTGTTATAACATAAAAATCTTGTTGTTTTGCATCTTCTGCTGAGAAGTTTTCATTAGCTTTTTTTAATTCTTGTCCTTCTTTTTTAACATAATTATAAAAATCTTCTACATTTTTTATTTCAACATTTTCTGTATTATCTTTATCATCTTTTACTATTTCATCTTCTTTAATTTCAAAATTCATAAAATATGAACCAATTTTTGTTCTTTCTTTATCTTTTAAAGACTCTTCTATATTTTCTTTATCTTTTGGATAAGTAATAACTTTATATCCAAGACCTGTATATGTTATTTTATTTCCGTCGTTTTCAACTTTTTTTATTGCAAATTTTGGTGCTTTTCCTTCTTCAACTCTATTTTTATCTACCATAAAAAATATACATCCTATAATTGCAATTGTTATTATTATTCCTAATATAAATTTTAATACTTTCATTTTTTCTCCTTTTTTTAATTTTTTTGTCATTAATTTTTTTGCCATTATTTTTATTTTAGGACAATCTATTAAAATATGCAAATGTATATTTTAAATAAGTTTAAATATAAAAACCATTCCTTTTTTATATCTTCTAAAACAATATTTTATATCTTTATCTTCCAATATATTTTTTATTATATAAAGCCCTAAGCCAGTGCTATTGTTTTCATTTATTTTTCCAAAAAGCTCTAAGGCTTTTTTTATTTCTTCATCACTTAAAACTTTACATTCATTTTTTATATATAAATACTTTCCTTTTAATCCAATTTCAATTTTACCATCTTTTTTTGTATATTTAGCAGCATTATTTATTAAATTTTCTAGTATTATTTTTAAGTTTTTTCTTTCTGCAAAAATTTTTTCATTTTTTATTTTGTTTTTCACTAATATATTTTTGTCTTTTATTAAAATTTCATTATTTTTAAATATTTTATCAATTTCATTTTTTAAAGAGATTTCTTCTTTTTCTTGCGCTTTTAAATCTTTTTTAGAAGAAATATATATAATATCTTTTACCATCTCATTTATTTTATCTACATTTTCTATTGCAACTTCTAAATATTTATCCCTATCTTTAAATTTTCCAATATTATACTTCATATTTTCTAAAATAATTTTAATAGAAGAAATTGGTGTTTTTAATGCATGTGATGTAATTCTTAAAAACTCAACTTTCTTTTTTTCCATTTCAATTATTTTTTTATTTTGTTTATCTAAATCTTCTATTGATTTAAGAAGAGTTTTATATAATGAGTTTATTGTTTTTTTCATATCATTTATTTCATCATTTGATTTAATTTTCAAAACCGCATTTTTATCTCTTTTTTTCATTAAATTTATTGTATTTTTTATATCTTTTATTGGTCTTAAAATTATTTTAGTATAAATATATGAAATTATAAATGATATAAATAAGCTAAGTAAAAGTGTATATGGTAAATAGTTTAAAATTATTTTTTTAGCTTTTAAATTACTATCTTTTGATATTATAAATTGTAGTTTAATTTTATTACCACTTTTAGTTCTTATTTCTTTTTCTTCAATTATTACTGTATTTTTATAACTTTTAGGATCTAATACATTAACTTTAAAAAACTCTTTATTTGATTCTGCTTTTTCATCCTTAATAAATATTTTTATATCACTATTTTTAGAATATATATCTATTATCTTTTTTATATTATCTAAACTTTCTAAATTAAGAGAATCTGCAATTCTTTCAGATTCTCTTAATATATTTTCTTCTTCATTTTTTACATAAAATTTTGGAAAAATAAGATATATACTAACATGAATTAATATTGATATAAATATCATAATTAAAAAAGTTAGTAAAAACATCTTGGGGAATATTTTCATATTTTTTATTTTTTTCATTTATAACTCCATTTTATATCCAACATTTCTAATAGTTTTTATACAATCAAGATTAAGTTCTTTTCTAATATTTTTAATATAAACATCAACAACTCTATCATATGGGATTTCATCATGAATTTCCCAAACTCTATCAATTATTTTATTTCTTGAAAGAACAATATTTTTATTTTCAAGCATATATTTTAAAATTTTTATTTCTTTTGTATTTAATTTAACATCTTTACCATTTAATTTTGCTTCATAACTTAAAAAATTTACATATGCATCTTTATACTTAAATTCATCAACCTTTTTATAATATCTTTTATAAACCGAATCTATTCTAGTTTTAAGAACAGGAAGAGAAAATGGTTTTTCTATATATCCATCAGAAAGAAATGAAAAAGCTTTTATCTTTGTTTCATCATCATTAAAAGCAGTAAGTATTAAAATTGGAATATCACTTTTTTCTCTTATTTTCTTTAAAACATCTAAACCGTTTATTTTTGGAAGATTTATATCAAGAATTATTATTTCTACATCTTCTTTTTCAAATTTTTCTAAAGCTTCCTTACCGTCTTCTGCAAGTATTACATTATATTTATATTCTTTTAGGTATTCTCCAATCCCTTCTCTTATTAATTTTTCATCTTCTACAACTAAAATATTCATAATTTAACCCTTATCTATAATTCAGATATTAAATCTTTTGGATTTTTTTCTAAACTTTTATATGAAGATAATATACTTCCAACAATTATAATTAGTATAACAAAAAGATAAATAGATGTCATATCTTTAATATCTAAATTTCCTTCTAACTTTTCTAATTTTTTAGTTAAACCTTCTGCTTCTGCTCCTCCTCCTAAATTTGCTACTTTGTTTTCTTTTTGTATGTTTTTTTCTATTTTTGTATTTATATCACTTAATATATTTTTTTGAAAATCATTTCCTATTTTTTTAGAAATATTAAAACTTAAAATTATTGAAATAGTAGAAACAATTAAAAGTTCTACAATAAACTGCATAATTATATTTGTTTTTTTAACACCAATAGAAAGAAGAATCCCTATTTCTTTTTTTCTTGTATTTGTAAGGAAAAATATAACTAAAAATAATATGAAACCAAATACTAAAAAGCTAATATTTTTTAAAGCATTTGCAGTTTTATATACTCCGTTTATACTTTCCTCAAGTTTTGGAAAATTATTTGTACTCTTAACTGTATTGTACATTTTCCAGTCTATATCTAATTTTTCTACTTTTTTAATTACATTATCTAAATTTTTATCACTTGATACAAAAAAAGTAGCATCTTCATAAATAGCTGTATCTTCTGTATAACCATATAATTTTGCAGAAGAATTAATATCTGTTATTATATTGTTTTCATACAATTCCTGTGCATATGTATAAGAAGACTTGTTTTCACCTCCAAATATTCCGGCTATCTCAAGACTTACTTTTTCATTTGCCCTTTTTTCATTATCTGCATCATAAATATTGGATTTTAATTTTAACTTTTCTCCAATTTTTAAATTATTTTCTTTTGCAAAATTCTCATGTACAAGACATTTGTTTTTATCTCCATCTTTTAAATGTCTTCCACTTTTTAAAATAAACTCACCAGACATAAATTTATTTTCTTTAGACGAATTATTTACACCTGTTAGCATAACAGCTTTTCCAAAGTTTTTCTTTCTTAAACCACTTTCGTTTTTTAAAGTCTCTTTTGTCTGAAATATATTTTTATCTATTAAGTCTGCAACTATATTTACTCTTTTTATATATGAATCTATTTCTTTTAAATCCGTTATTTTATTTATATCTTGTCCTTTAATATTTCCAGCCCCTCTATTTGTCCCCATATTATATCTTCTATTAATATTTAAAGAAAAACTATTTTGTATATCTTTAGCTGTTTCTTTTATCTCTTTTCTTACTCCATTTTTTAAAATTGTACTTAAGAAAAAACATATTCCCATTATTGTTATTAAAAGAAATATAATTAATGTCCTTATCCATTTTCTACTAATATATTTAAAAGCATTTTTTATCATCTTAACTCCTTTTTTCTTCTAATTTTTTGTTTTTAATTTCAAGAACAATATCTGCCTCATCCGAAACAGCTTTACTATGTGTTACAACTATTACACATTTATCTTTAGCCATATTTTTTAAAATTTTAATAATCTCTTTAGATGTTTCTTCATCTAAATTTCCAGTAGGCTCATCTGCTAAAATTACTTCACACTCACTCGCAAGAGCTCTTGCAATTGCAACTCTTTGCATTTGCCCACCTGAAAGTCTTAATACATTTCTTGAAATCTCTTCTTTTAAAAGTCCTAATTTTAAAAGAATATCCTCACTTGCATTTTTATTTACTAATCTTACATTCTCAATAGGTGTTAAATATTCTATTAAATTATAGTTTTGGAAAACCAAACTTATGTTTTTTCTTCTATGATGGTTATACCCCTTTTTTATTATATTTTCTCCATCAAACTTTATTTCTCCATTTGTAGGTGTATCAATACCTGCAAGAAGAGATAAAAAAGTAGATTTTCCTGCACCAGATTTTCCAATTACTGCATAAAAATTTCCTTTTTTAAATTCATAATTTATATTATTTAAAACATTTTGATTTGAATCGCTATATTTATAGCTTAAGTTTTTTACTTCTAATATGCTCATTTTTTTCCTTTCTTTTTTTATTTGTTTTTTATTTTTTTCTTTTTCTTTTTTTAAGACAATTGTTTTAATATATTTTTTGGCTTTTTTATAAAAATTGTAAATACTGAAATTATTACAGATATAAAAATAATTATAATTAAATATAAATATGAATACATACATGTTGTTAAATTAGATATATTTGCATTTATATTAATAAAATCCACAATTTTATTAATTATATTTTTATTCAAAAATATAAAAACAAAATATGAAAAAATTAAACTAATTATAGATATAATTAAAAGCTCAAAAATAAATTGCATAAAAATTTCAAATTTACTTATTCCAATAGATATTAATATACCTATTTCATACATTCTTTCTCTAATCCATAAACTAAGTATTAATGAAAGTGAAAACAAAGAACCTGTAAATATAACTAAATTCATTATATTTAAAACTTTTTTAATACTTATTACTTTTTCATTTATGTCATCAAAATTCTTAGAATTTTTCTCTATTTTAAATTTTTCATTGTCTAATTTAGAGTTTCCAAAATAATAAATATAATTTACTTTCTCAGATTTATTATTTTTTAATTTATTTAAAGAATAATAATCTACAAAAGCTTTGTTTTCTGTTAAATCAGATGAAAGCCCAGTATATTTTTCTTCAGCAATTCCTTTATAAAATCCAACTATTTCATATTGATATTTCTTTTTTTCTTTTAATTTTTTTTTCAAATCCTTTTTATTTCTTTTTACATCAATTTTAAAACTCTCAATATCTTCAAACTCTAAAACATCTCCTAATTTAAAATTATTTTTTTCTTTAAGCTTTTCATGCACAACTATTTTAAATTTATCATCTCTACATATATTTCTTCCTTCAGTTATTTCAAAAACATTTGATCTAAATTCATTAATATCTTTTCCGCTATTTACTCCAATTAATTCCAAAACATTTGAATATTCTGGATTTAAATTCTCTATATTAACTATTCCTTCTCCTTCAAACACTTTTCCATTTTTTAAACTTGCAATAGATTTATATATATAATTCATATTTTCATCTTTTTTTAAATTAAGTTCTTTTAAAAAAAATTCTTCTTCATTTTTTTTACTAATTATATATGCCGAATTTGTAGAATCTGAAATAATCTTATCTATTTTTTTTAAATAAAAATTAAGATATATAGATATACTCATTGCTGTTAAAATAATTATAAATATTAAAAATATAACTATTGTTTTAAGTTTTTTTCTTGAAATATACTTTAAAGCATTTTTTATCATTTTCCCTCCTTTTTTAATTTTAAAAAAATTATATTATTTAATTATGAAATGTATATGAAATAAACAAGAAAAAGATAAATAAAAAAAACAAAGAAAATAAAAGAAAAAAAGTAATAAATAAAAAAAGACGCATAAAATGCGTCTAAAATTTTAATTTTTAAATATTTCTTTATTTCATCATAGTATAATTCTTAAATATAAAAACTAGTTTTTTTCTAAATCTAAATACGAAACCAGTAAGAACAGAAATGCCTAAAAGCAAAATAGCATTTTTCAAATTAGCACTACTTCCAGTAAATGGAAGAGCTAAAACAGCTTTTAAGTTTACATCATATCCAGATATTGTAGTTATATATCCCATGTTTAAACTTTTCTTTTCTAGAGAATATGAAATTAAATTTCCATCTTCATCTGTTTTTGGAACAGTCATTTTTTTAGTAAATCCGCTTGCATTTTCTAAAATAATTTCTTCTTTAGTTATTTTCTCACCTATTTTTTTAACTAAGTTTACAGTTATATTATCTAATGTTATTGGTCCATCACTTTTAGCTGATATATTTATTTCCATTTCTTCTGGTACATATGTTACTGTTACTTTTCCAGATTTGGCTTCTACTTTATGTCTTCCTTCAGTTTTTTCAAATACAACTTCATATTCATTTAGTTCATTTGTAGTATTGTTAAACATATCTATATCTTTTAAAGTTACAAAAGTTTTATTTGGAGTTCCTTTTTTATGTTCAAGTTTAACAGTTTGGCTTTTTACTTCAGTGTTTCCATTCATTAGTTTTAATTTTCCTGAAACTGCAAAATCTTCTGCGTTCTCTCCTTTAGAATATTCTACAGGTACTGTATAATTTTTAGGGTAAATTACAGCTTCATATTCTAAATTAGTTTCTTTATCTAAGTCTATTTCAAAATTGTCTTTTCCAAGTATTTTAAAAACATAACCCTCTGGTAAATTTTCTATACTCAATCTATATTTATTTTTTATACTAGAAAAAACTGCATTATCTCCTGTACCACTTCGTTTTTGACCACTGTATTTTTTTATTACTGCTTCATATTGTTCTTTTCCGTCCACTGTTCCTAAAAAACTAGCATCCCTTGTAGCGTCCTCTGGAGCTATGCCCTCAGCGGACGCCTTCTCTACTTTTACTCTTATTTTGCCTGCTACTTCTTCGCTAAAATTTAAAACTGATAGTTTTAAATTTTCATCTTCAGAAGTAGCTTTTATATCCCAAGCATTATTCTCGTTTTTTACTTTTATATATTGGATATTAGATTTTAGAAAGGTTGCGACACGGAAAGACAGAGAGTGATCAGCCTCATCCCAGGAAGCGCCATAGGAAGCCATAAAACCATAGTAAGACGAGCCCAAGCCATACGCACCATAGCTATACGTGCCCACGCTGCCCCTGCCGAAGAAGACATTGCTACCCGAGTTATAGATATCCAGCGCGTTTGTTGCTACGGCTGTCCATTCATTAAATAACATCTCTTTATATTTTGACATATTTGGTTTTTGTACACTTGATTCTGGTATATTAGATTTATCCCAGTAGTAATGTTTGTCTGTCATTGTATAGCTATTATTTTTTGCTATAGCTTTTGTTTTATCTTCCCATATTTGATTTCTACTTCCTATATCTCTTTGTACCACTGATTTTATACTTGGTGTTCCTGATGTTCCATATTTCCAATCTGAATCATTCCTATCTATATTTATCCCATTAGTACCTTTTTTAATATCTTCTTCTGTTATTCCTAATTTTTGTTCTATATCTGGCATTGTAATTGATCTAGAACCAGATACATCTACTCCATTTTGTCCTATCTTCCAGTTTCCTTTATCTCCTTCTATCATATCTGGAGCATTATCTATTCCTGATCCTACTTTATATGAAAAGTCTTTTGTTGCATTTGTATCTGCACCGTAGCCGTATCCAAATATGCTTGAGATTTTGTGTGCATTATGTTCCCACCATATATGGCCTATTCCATAGCCTGTATAAAATTTTGCAACCGGACTGTTTGATACTAGCATTACTCTTCCATCTGGAAGTTTATCCCAAACTCTCCATGTTGTATTTTCATTTTTTGCATCAAATTCTTGAGGAGCTGTTCTATCGTCTTTTCCTCCATAGCCAGGTGTTGCTGCTGTTCCTTTTTCTATTGTTACTTTTTGATTTTTTTCATTATTTATATCTGCTGCCTTTTTGTGATTATAGTAAACTATGTCCCCTATATTAAGCTCACTTGCTTCTGCTGGTCTTGTAGCTATTTCTTTATTATCTTTTTTAAATATTAATGTATAGCTTGTTTTATCTTTTATATCTATTTCTTTATTTGTTTTTCCTTCTATTTCAAATGTATATCCACTTGGTAAGTTTTCTACTTGTAATGTATATTTATTTGTTGGTTCTACAAATTCTGCCTCATCACCTTTACCTTGTCTTTCAATTCCAGTTTTATATTCTACATTTGCTATATACTTATTATTTTCTTTTGTAAGAGGTATCTTATTTGCATTTTGTACTAAATTTATTTTAGGTTCAAAGTCTATATTTTGGTAATTTCCTATTTCTACTTTTTTATTTTCTATTGTAGGTTTTATAATGTCCCATTCATTTGTTTTATTTGGATCCAGGTCTGGTTTTCCATAATATGTTAAATCTGGTTTAAGAAAGGTTAAAGGACGCACCCCGTTATCCACGTCTTTCTCAATCCAGTGGCCAGGAGAAGTTGCAAAGACAAGTTCGAACCCGTGAGAAAATAATTTGTCGTGACCCACGAGTGCACCACTCTCGAAGCCAGTATACGAATAACCGGAGCGGAGCGTAGTAGTGGCTAAGCAGTACCATTGCCAATTTTTCCAGATTAATTCTTTATATATTGAATCTGGTATTTTGCTTTTTTCCCAGGAGTAATATCTATTTTTGGCTTTTACATCTTGCTTGCCTGCTTTTGCTATTGTTTTATCTTCCCAGTTTTGAGTTAATCCTTCTAACTCTCTTTGTGGAAAATATATATTTAAACTTACTATATTTCCATATCCTTCATCTTCATTTGCAGATATTCCATTAGAGTTTCCATTTTTATCTTTACCTGTTTTTATCTGAATATCGTCTATTCCTAATTTTTCTTCTACATCATCTAGTGTTAATGCTCTTGTTCCAGATTTTTTTATTTTTTCTATACCATCTGGTTCTTCACCTATTTTCCAGCGTGCTGTATCTCCTGTGTTTTCTAAACCAGATCCTACTTTATATGTGAAATTTTGTTTTCTACTTGTTGTGTTTGTAAATTTAGTATTTATATTTGCACCATAACCATGTCCAAATGTACTTGCTACTTTATGCATATTATATTCTTCCCAGATATATCCTATTGCACCTTTTCTATCAAACTTTGGTAATGTTTCAGATATTAATGTTACTTCTCCAGTTGTTTTGTTTATATCCCATACTCTCCATACTGTTTTTTGATCTTTTGCTGTGTATGTTTGTTCATGGCCATTTCCTGTTCCAGGATATTTTGCACTACCATTTGGAAGTTTTACTGTTAATTTGTTTTGTTCTACTGGTACATATTCATTTTTTCCTTCTAATTTTGTTACTTCATGATTATAGTAAACAATGTCTCCTATTTTTAAATCTTTTCCTTTATATGTTTGATCTGCTTTTTGTTTATTTGTTT
>ERZ1673752.1702-NODE-1702-length-28994-cov-6.701925_pt1 | contig 28994 bp, 25 predicted proteins | sample MGYA00580195_ERZ1673752 | MGnify/ENA primary metagenome ERZ1673752 (study PRJEB41218, sample SAMN15661744) | gut metagenome | host: Homo sapiens | place: Canada: London | collected 2015-08-20/2019-03-30 | study: EMG produced TPA metagenomics assembly of...
TACCAAATAATTTAAATTATTTGCCAAGTTTTTAAAATTATTTACCAAATATTTTAAAATATTTGCCGAGAAATTTTAAAAATTTACCAAACTTTTGGAGGCACTGATTAATTCAATAGATAATTAAGGTCGTCTTTCAAAAACTCAGGTTATATTTTTAGAAACTATTTTTCAGTACCCACATTTAAAAACCGGCGTCAAGCCTTTAATCAACGTTTCCATAACGCAATTCCGTCGAACAGTTTACTTAAACTTTACCGATATTTAATAAAATATTTGCATACATGTAGTAAAATAATAAAAATTGAGATATAGTCAGTATAAAATTAATTATAAATAAAACGGCTTTCGGGTACGGGGCGGATATGAATGATGTAAACAGGTACACCGTGAACTTTTATTTATGCGGGAGAAATATAAGTGCGCAGAAAAGGATCATTACAAATAAGGTTACTATCGGTTTTCGGTTCGATGAGCTTCGGCTTGATCATTGTGTTCTATATGGTTGCGATGCTGTCGACTCGAAAACTTTTAATTAATGAAGCAAAAGAAAAATTACAAACAACCGCTTTATTCGCTGCAACGACAGTTTCCGAAAAATTTCAAAAGGTTATGGCTTTTTTAGAGGGATTGAGCGGCATTCCGGAACTTGTCGACGGAGCGGTTTCACCAAACGTAAAAAGCTTGTTGCTACGGACTGCTACACGCCCAAAATACATACGGAATGTGAGTTTTGCCGATACGGCAGGCAATTTGTATTTGGTCGATAAAACCATCAACGTGGCAAAACAGGAGTGGTATCCTATCGTGATGAGCGGAAAAGGATATTTGAGTGAGCCGTTTACGTCAGCGGCAAACGGAGAGTTGTTAAGCGTTTTTGCCGTTCCCGTTTTTGATAAAAATCGAAAAGTAGTCGGTGCAATAAATGCAAAGCTTTCGGGTTTATGGATTTCAGAAACTTTAGCGGAAGTTTTGCAAGAACAAAATAACACTTTTGGCTTTATCGTTTCAAAAAAGGGAAGAACCATCGGTGCGATTGCAACCGAATTGGTAGAACGTAACGATAACATTATTGAATTAGCTAAAAAAGTACCGGAGTTTGAAGATACGGCGCATTTTGTAAAAGGAGCTATCGACGGCACGTTGAAAAATACGGTCGGCTCATATAAAAGAAAAGGAGAAAACGGCAAGGAGCATTTTATTGTTGCATACGCAAAAGTTCCCGGCACGGATTGGACGGTTATTCTGGAAAGCGACAAAGATATGATGCTAAAAAAGACTGCCGATATGCAGCGGTTACTTACCGTGTTTGGCATTATAATGGTGGGTGCAATACTCATCATCATTTTTATGATTGCGCGTCGAATGATTAAACCCATCAACGTTGTTGTGGATGCGCTCAAAGATATTTCACAAGGGAGCGGAGATTTAACGGTACGGCTTCCGGTCGTCGGCAATGATGAAATTACCGATATGTCGCGGTATTTTAATGAAACAATCGAAAAGATCGGTGCGTCAATAAAGGAAGTAAGCAGCAATACCGTTATCATGTCTGAAATCGGTACGAATCTTTCAAGTAATATGAGTGAAACTGCGAGCAGTATCAATCAAATAGCTGCAAACATTGAAGGCGTAAAACGACAGACAATGACGCAGGCGACAAGCATTACGGAAACGTCCGCCACGATGGAAGAAATCATCCGAACGATTACAAACTTAAACGGGAGCATTGAAACACAGGCGGCATCGGTGGCTCAATCTTCTTCTTCCGTTGAACGGATGGTTGCAACGATCATGTCGATTACACAAAACTTAAATAAAGCCGATATTGCGGTGCAGCATCTCGTCAGTGCCACCGATGACGGAAAAGAAACGGTATCGGGCGCAAGTGATATTACGAAAAAAATTGCCGAAGAATCCGGTACGCTGATTGAAGCAAGTAATGTTATTCAAAGCATTGCGAGTCAGACAAACTTGCTTGCGATGAACGCAGCGATTGAAGCGGCACATGCCGGTGATGCAGGAAAAGGTTTTGCCGTTGTTGCAGACGAAATCCGAAAACTTGCCGAAGAGTCTGCCGTACAGGGGAAAAACATTACCGGCACTTTAAAAACGCTCAGTGCCGAAATTCGCGAAGTCGCCGATTCTGCAAAACTGGTCGATGAAAAGTTTAATGTAATCTATGAATTTTCGGAAGAGGTACAAAAAGCGAGTGAGGAGCTGACACAGGCGATGCAAGAGCAGGAACGCGGAAGCCGCGAAGTGTTGGTTGCCATGAAAAGCATTAACGCGGTTACGTCGGAAGTAAAAGACGGATCGGCGGAAATGCTTCGCGGCGGTGAGCAAGTCGCCGGAGAAATGCGGAAGCTGGACGATTTAACCCGCGTGATTACCGACAGAATGAACGAAATGGCTTCCGGTGCCGTGCAAATAAACACTGCCGTACAGGAAGTAAACGCAATTACCCAAAAAAACAAAAGCGCGATTGAAACCCTCAGCGCTGAAGTCGGAAAGTTCAAGGCGGAATGAGGCAAAAAGCTTGAGACGGATAAGTTCAAGCTTTTTGATGGTGTGCTCTTTTTGTCGAGATTTTATCGATAAATGTGTCTGTATTTTTACGAACGATGTAGAAGTGTGTTTGACCGCTTATTCACGGTTCCACTCTTTTTTTCCGGCACTGTAAAAGCCCCATAAACCGCTGTATTTTGCAAAGTGCGGATCATTTACTCCGAGATAAATGTAAAACGTACCGCTTCCGTTACTGCCGGCATAAATACATTTGACGGGATATTTACCGACGGATGCTTCATACTGTTCAAGACTTCCGCCTGAAATCATGCCGCCTGAAACAGGGCGACTTTTTGTTACATCGCTTGGATCATCGACAATAATTTCGCTATAACCGCCGTTCTTGGCAACAAGTATATGATCGGTGCCGTTAATAGTCATAAGCGCTACACCGGACGGTTGTGAAATCCTGTGTGCGTATTTTTTTGTAACATCCGAGGCGGCAATAAGTTCACCGGCGGTTAAAAAATATTTGCCGTCAGGATCAATCGCGCAAATGCCGCTGGGAGCATTAGCAACTTTCGCACCGCCTTTAAAAAGCCCCGCACTCGTCGCCGCATAGTCCCTGCCGGCAGCATTGAGTGTTCCGTCGATTTTCGTACCGAGCCCGCTTTCAGTAATAACATACGTCGTTGAACCGTCCGAGCCGAACACCGTACCGGAACCTTTTACAATCTGAATATTATCCGAATTCGGAACTTTCTTCCAACTGCCGCGATCCAAAACATATACCCCATATTGTCCTTCATAATACTTGTTAAATGATGCAAAAAGTTTGGTTCCGTCGGTTGCGAGTCCTGAACATTGACCGGAAACCGGTGATGATATTGTTGTCCAATCGTCTTCACTAAATTCGGCTTTAGTTAAAATTTCTCCGTTTGAACAATACAGCGTCGAACCGATTTTTACAATACTGCGTATTGAACCGCGGGCAGTTGCCTTGTTTAACTTTACTTCATTTTCGATGGTTGCCAAAATATACGAACCGCTGCAGGAAACCGCAAACAAAGCGAGTATCCCGCTTGCAAAAAAAATAGTGCGGATAAATTTTTTCATAAACCGTTTTCTCCTTAATAATGGTATCGAACCGAAAATGAAATACCGAGATTGTTGTTTGCCCGTGCATAATCGGCATTTTTACGGAATTCGCTCGTAATCGCCCAATTCAGTTCTCCGCCGAACGACCAATCCGGTGAATACTGATAATAAAAGGAAGCATACGGATTAATGTACAGACCGAACGCTTTATTTTCAAGGTACGACATAAAAATACCGCCCACCCCGATTCCCATGGGGAAGCGCCACCGTTTATATGTTGGCGTATATCCGACGGCAAAAGAAATCGGCACATTAAAGTACAGGTTTTTCCCTATTGTGGTATAAAACTCAAAACTTAAATCGCCGCCGACCGAAAGTCCGTCTTTTACATAAAAGTGCATACCGACAAAAATTTTCGGTCCCGGATACATTTTCGTTGGAATTGCAAAACGTTTATTCGATGTGTTAAAAAGCGGAGTACCCAGTCCGAGACCGATCTTTATGTACTTATCACCGGTGCGTATCGGTTTAAATTCCAAAACTTCAAGCCCGGAATCAGGCGGTGTTTCCTGCGGTTTATCGGCATCTTGTGCAAAAGCACCCGAAAATAACGAACAGAAAACGAGCAGATAAAAAAACTTTTTCATAAAACCTCAAAATGTGTTGCTGCTGAAAGAAAAGCATACCGAAATATTAGAATGCCCTCTCAACGTTTGAGAAACAACTGCAAAGAATTGAAAGTTACTATATTTTTTTGTTTACCGATATTGTTTTTAGTTTTTTAGAATTGTTTATCGGGGTTTTCTTAAGTTTTTTTTTTATCGACCGAAAATAAAAATACAGAAGGAAATACTTATGGTAAGAAGTTTATGGACAGCGGCAACAGGTATGAACAGCCAACAATCGAACATCGACACGGTTGCAAATAACTTGGCAAACGTAAATACGACCGGTTTCAAAAAACAGCGTGCGGAATTTGAAGACCTTTTGTATCAAACGGTGAAAACGGCGGGAACGCCCGCAACCGAGGACACTATTACTCCGGTTGGAGTACAAATGGGACACGGTGCAAAATTGGCGGCAACGCAGCGTCTTTTCGAGCAAGGTTCGCTGCAAAACACCGGCGTGAATACCGATATAGCGATTCACGGTGAAGGTTTTTTCCGCGTTTTGCAGTATGACGGAACGTATGCGTATACCCGTGACGGTTCTTTTAAAGTCGATGCAGACCGCCAGTTAGTAACTTCGAACGGACTGCGCGTTTTGCCGGAAATTATTTTCCCTGAAAACTATATGGAAAACACGATTGCGGTCAGCCGTGACGGACGCGTTTCCGTTCGTGTCGGTGATCTTAACGATCCGGTTGAGGTCGGACAAATCGAATTGTACCGCTTTCAAAATAATGCGGGACTTTCCGCGGAAGGATCAAACCTTTTTAAGCAAACGCCTGCTTCGGGGCAAGCGATTGCAGGACGTCCGGGTTTCGGCGGTTTCGGTAAAACCGAACATAAATTTTTGGAAATGTCGAACGTTTCAACGGTCAGTGAAATGGTTAATATGATCGTCGCTCAGCGAGCGTATGAATTTAACTCGAAAGCGATTCAAACTTCCGATAATATGCTTGGAACGGCAGTGAGCTTGAAACGGTAATATTTTTGTGTGTATTTTTCAAAAGGGTATCGAAATAAACCGATACCCTTTTTTAATTTTCGGCTTGCAGAGCATTTCTATCCTAATTTCGGTTCTATAAAAAATTGAAAATAGTAGATAAAAACGGCGTAAAATTCTTGACAAGTAAAAACTTGTTTTAGAATAATTTTCCGAATAGGAGGTTATAGGAGATACTGATTAATTCAATCGAGAATTAATCAGTACCTTCCTAATGTTTAAAGTGCCGCACGCCCGTAAAGAGCATCGCCATACCGTTTTTGTTGCATTCTTCGATGCTCAAATCGTCGCGAATGGAGCCGCCCGGCTGAACAATGGCGGAAACGCCGGCTTGCGCGGCAACTTGTACGGTGTCGGGAAACGGAAAAAATGCATCCGAAGCGAGGACGGAACCGCGTGCTTTTTCGCCTGCCCGTTCAACGGCGTGGCGGGCTGCGTCAACCCGATTTGGTTGTCCGCAGCCGATCCCGACACTGCACGAACCCAATTCCGGATGGGCAGGATCGATGGGAGCGGCAAGCAATATGGAGTTGGATTTAACGAGCGTGCATGCTTTCCACGCAAAATGCAAAACGGACATTTCTGTTTCCGTCGGTTTTTTTGCGGTTGCAACTTTGTATTCGGCTGTTTTCGGATCACCGTGGTCGACATCCTGTACTAAAAAGCCGCCGAGTACGGAACGAAATTCGCGTATTTGCGATTGAGCGGAAAGCGGGGCTTCAATCACTCGCCAGTTTTTCTTTGCGGCAAGCCGTTCCTTCACTTCGTCGGTAAATTTCGGAGCAATCAAGCATTCGACAAAAAGCTTTCCGAACGCTTCGAGCGCTTTTGTGTCAAAGACGGTATTCACCGCAATAATGCTCCCGTAGGCGGAAACCGGATCGCAGGCGATTGCCGCTTCAACGGCTTTGTACACCTGTTCCGGTTTTGCATCGGCGCCCAATTCCGCAACACCGCAGGGCGTTAAGTGTTTAATCACCACCGCGGCGGGACGGTCAAAAAGCGAAACCGCCCGCCACGCCGCATCGCAGTCTAAAATATTATTATACGAAAGTTCTTTTCCCTGAAAGAGTTTTCCACCCAGCACACCGTCGCCCGCTTTCAGGGTATAGAGGGTTGCCGACTGATGGGGATTTTCACCGTAGCGCAGGTCTTGTTTTTTGTAGCCGCGGATTGTTTTTTCGGTGCCGCCGGTAAACCAATCGGTGATTGCTGCATCGTACTGCGTACAGAGGGCGAAGGCTTTCGCGGCAAGTTGTTTTCTCGTTTCACGGCTGACTTCGCCTTTTTGTAAAAATTCTTCGGCAACGGCATCGTAATCCGCCGGGTCGCATACAACGGCAACGCGGTCAAAATTTTTAGCGGCTGCCCGCAATAATGCGATGCCCCCGATGTCGATATGTTCAATGCAGTCCGCTTCGCTCACGTCCGGTTTTGTAACGGTTTTTTCAAATGCATATAAATTGCACACCAAAATGTCAATCGGTTCAATACCGCGAGATTTAATTTCGGATAAATCAGCGTCGGTATTTCGGGCAAGCAAAGCCGCGTGAATATTCGGGTGCAAAGTTTTTACTCTGCCGCCGAGCATTTCGGGTGATTGAGTAAAATCAGCGACCGTACGGACGGTTATTCCGCCTTTTTCCAAAGCGGCTGCCGTTCCGCCCGATGCCAAAAAGGAAACAGGCTTTTCGCCTGATGCCATTTTCTTTGCAAACGCAACTAAACCGGTTTTATCGGTTACCGATGCTAAAATCAATGCCATAATATCACTCCGTTTTTTTAAATTATTATTTCAATATATTTTACAATAAGGAACGGATGCGATTATAGCACGAAAAGACGGTTTTGTCTACCTGCTTGATTTAGTTTTGCGCATTAACCTAAAATAAAGCGGCGGGATTTTTGAGCCCCACCGTCCGTTTTGATTTACTTTTTGTAGTCGTAGAATTCCTTGCCTGCGTTGACGCCGGTTTCACCTTTGTCGATTTTTTCTTTAATCAGTGCGGCAATTTTATAGTTGAGTGAATTCGGGTCTTTTGTATCGGGTTTCATCAGCAAAATATTGTACACGGTTTCAAGCCCAACCACATCAATGATTTGAAACGGTCCTGCAGGAGCTCCCGTTGCAAGCCGCCATGTCATATCGATGGTTTCAGGATCGGCAACACCTTTTCCCCACAGCTTTTGAGCGGCATCTAAAAGCGGAACGAGTAGAGAGTTCAAAATATAGGCAGGCTGCTCTTTATGGAGCTTAATCGGTACCATGTTAATTTCGTCGGCGTAGCGGACAACCTCATCGTACACTTTCGGATCGGTTTCTGCGTGTCCCATACATTCTGCCGTGTTAAATTTCCAGATTTCATTCGCGAAGTGGAGTGCCATATATTTTTCAGGTCTGCCGGTATCTTCGGCAAACATAGAAGGAAGCAGGGTAGAGGAGTTCGTGCACAGAATCGTTTTTTCATCCAGCAGCCCGCTGATTTTTTTATAAATTTCGGTTTTTGCTTTCGGATCTTCCGACATGGTTTCAATGACAATGTCGGCACCTTTTAACGCTTTCTGTAAATCCAATTCCAAGTGTATATTTTCGGTTAAGTTTTTCTTGGCATCCGCGATGAGTTCGGTAAGTTTTTCATCGGTTATCTCCGCCCAGTTGCGGATTAAACCTTTCGGGTAAAGGTATGCACCCATCGGATTGCCGATCAATTTTCGCGCGTCTTCCAGCGCTTGAATCATCAATGTGCGGTATCGTTCCAATCGAGGCTTTGTCCGTTCAATCGAACTTTCGCTGCGCATCCAGATTGTGGTGTCGTGTCCGGTATATGCGTTCATCAGTGCTATTTGCGCACCGAGAACACCGCCGCCTAAAAGCGTTACTTTCTTGAATTTCATAATGATACTCCTCAATGTGAGATTACGTTATCGGTGTGATAATCTATTTCAGTATACTGAATAATCGGTGATGAGTCCAGTATTTTTTGAAAATAAAATGCCATGAAATAAAAAAAGAACCGTGTTGTGCAGGACGGATAAGCGGATAAAAGAGACAACACCGGCTGCATGTATACGAAACCTCATATCACACCGTCGATAAATACGCAAAAACCTTTTTAGCTTTGTACAAAATGCCCCGCGATACACGCTCCGGTTGCACTCGCAAAGGCGTTATGATTATGGATACTTTCAAAACTTTCGGCTTCTACTTCGCAGTACGGAAAATCCCCCAGTCTCGGAAGGGCAAGGCACACATCCCGCACCGTGTCCTCGACAAACTTCGGATTGCAATAGCTTTGTTCGGTTACAAACTTTTCATCCTCGCGTTTTAAAAGCGAATACACCGGCGAAGAAGCAGCCGCTTCCGCGAGTGCAATCAAATCTTCAAGCCAAAAAAAGCTCCCGATTTCCAGCCTTATCGAAATTTCCGCTCGTTGATTATGCGCTCCGAAGTCGCTGATTTCTTTCGAGCAGGGACAGAGCGTTTGCACCGGAACCTTAACCGCCACCGTAAAATGCCGATCATCCGCACTCACCCTGCCTGCAAACTCGCAGTCATAGCTCATCACCGCTTTTTGCTTACTGACCGGAGCTTCCTTTTCGATAAAATACGGAAATCGCAATTTTCCGTATGCCGTCGCCGCATCCAGCCGTATTCGAATCGCTTCAAGCATCTCCAAATACGCTTTCATCGAAATTCTTTTTGCGTGTTTATTAAACTCATCGACAAAACGGCTCATGTGCGTTCCCTTAAATTCTTTCGGTAAGTTCACATATAAATCAACAATTGCCGCCGTGTGCTGCACCTTATTCACCTTGTCCAAAACGGCAATCGGATACCGAAGTCCCTTAATGCCCGCCTTGTCCAATTCTATTTTTCTCGTGTCCTGCGAATTTTGAATATCTTTTAACATAGCTCTTTTAATTCGGATAATTTGATATTTTTTTCCTTTGAGAGTTACTGATTAATTCAATCGGGAATTAATCAGTAACCACCTTTAAAATCTCTTGTTTCGCACATGTTCAATACTATATGTTGAACATTGAGAAACAAGTTGGAAACGATGTTAAACGGCGTCAAGCCTTTAATCAGCATTTCCTTTGGGCGGCTTTCGGGCTATCCGGGGCTATCGGTACGAACGCACCGAAATTGCGGTGCGTTCGTGTACAACGGGCGGCATTTTGAAAAATGTCACCCGTTCCCCTCCTATCCCTGCCGCGTCCGCTCTATGCGGAACACGCCGCGTTTGGGAAAAATTATTCCAGCCCGTGCTGTCGGCGTGCCGCAAGCAGCGTGTTTTCCATCAACATTGCAATCGTCATCGGTCCGACGCCCCGCGGCACCGGTGTTATCGCCGAAGCGACTTCGCACGCCGGCTCAAAGTCAACATCACCGACCAGGCGAAAACCCGATTTTTTGCTGCTATCGGGGACTCTATTTACCCCGACATCGATAACGATTGCGCCTTTTTTAATCATATCCGCTTTGATAAATTGCGGCTTCCCTATCGCGGCAACTAAAATATCCGCTTGACGGGTGATTTCCGCCAAGTTTTTTGTGCCGCTGTGGCATACGGTTACCGTGCAGTTCATATCTTTACCGAAAAGTAAAAGCGACAGCGGTTTTCCAACAATGTTTGAGCGTCCGACAACAACCGCATGCTTTCCTTTCGTTTCAATGCCCTGAAGTTTTAACAAATGCACCACACCGTGCGGCGTGCACGGAATAAATGTTTTATGTCCCAAAAAGAGTTTTCCCGTACTGACCGGATGAAATCCGTCAACGTCTTTTGCCGGATCAATTGCTTCAATAACCGCATCCGGATCAATCTGCTCGGGAAGCGGGAGCTGCACTAAAATGCCGTTTACGCTTTTATCCGCATTCAGCTCGCCAATGAGCTTTAAAAGCTCCGCCTGACTGGTACTTTCCGGCAAGTGGTAGGCTTTATCCGCCATGCCGACTTCGTGCAGCGCTTTTGTTTTACCCGCAACATACGACTGAGAAGCCGGATTATTTCCCACTAAAATAACCGCTAACGTTGGCGTAATTCCTTTTGCTTTTAATGCTTCCGTTTGCTTTGCAACATTTGCACGAACATCCGCCGCAATCGCAAACCCATCAATAATTTTTGCACTCATACATTTCTCCTAATATCAATCGATTTTTTATTTACTATTTTATTATAATTGAATTGCGCAATATAAACAAGTAGTACATCGGCGCATGCTGAACGAACTTCGGGACATACTCGAAACCTACGACAAAGAATAAAACCAGTTAGCTTCTGTGAGCTTTTTCAATGCACTACCCCTCGGCGCTCTTGAATGAGACATTGATTAATTCAATTGAGAATTAATCAGCGTTTCCTCTAGCATGGCCCAGCGCGGGATTTGTATGCCGAAACATTTTTTAGACTTTGAACAATTTTCCGCTAAAAACTTTTTTGGCAAGTAGGGGGATACCATGTCTTTTCTGAGTACAAACTTTTTCAAAAAGCTACTTGACTTTATTTTTTTTTCTATAATTACGCGATTTTTAAATAAAGCATGAGGTGTTTTTTCGATGAAAAAGAAGATTTTTATCAGCTGGTCATCGGTCGATCACCGTGTAAAACGGATTGCGGAAGGTTATAAAAATTGGTTGACTGTTATCTTTGATGATTGGGATGAAAAAATATTGTACACTTATGACAAAATGCTTTTAGGTTTTGGCAAGGGTGAATACGAATATATGAATGAAGTTTTTTTTGATACCGCTTCAAAATATTATTTGGATACCTACATACGAAGCCTTTGTTCGGATGAAGAATATGAATCGATAAAAAAACAGCTGCTTATTAAACGAATTGATATGCTGTTGGATACCTTTTGGTTTGTCGACACCGATGATAAAACAAATCAGGGGAGTATGTTACTTGCGCCTTTAACGGCACGGACGGGAGCTGAACGCACGGTGTTTTATGCCTCAAAGCAAAAAAATACCATGCTTTATGATAACTACTTTAATGTGTGTAAAAGCGGATTTGATTATATGGGAAATGGTGTTTTATGACCGGTAGTGAATTAATGTGCAAAGATGTTTTTGGTTAAAAATTTATTGTTTCACGAATGTTCAAAATACAAAATAAGATACCGAACATTCGAAAACAATGGGAATGCTGTTAAACGGTATGAAACCTTTAGCCGGCGTTTCTTAAAGTTATTCGCACCATACACAAAATTTTATTCGCTTACAGTGCAGCGGATAGGCGGAACGGTTTTATGTACGGCGAAAGACTTTTTAAAAATATATAAATTCTGCATGGTGCAGAAAAGGAGTTTTATATGAGAACAAAATCTATGGTGAGAACAGCTGTTCTTTTGGTTCTAAGCCTTGGGCTTGGAATAGTTATGGGTTGCAATCAGGGTAATAATACACCGCAACAACAAGGAAATACACCGGGCGGAAACACCGGCGGCGGAACTACGCAGGGAAGCCTTGATGGACTTGTGGTTAGTTCAGAGGATCACTACTTTTATTTTGTTGAAAATGTAATCTATGGAGTATGGTTTGAGGATTCATCATGGAAAAGACGCGCTGATGGATCATACACTCAAGCCAACACAGGTACTTTAGGTGGTGAAACTTTTACTGCTACTGTTACTTCAGATTATGTCAAAGTGAGCCTTGAGGGTGGAACAATTTTACCTATAGTTAAAAATCAAGATCTCATTAATATGATAAAAAATGCTACAATAGTATACGAGTAATATCAACATTCTATTCCCACTACCTGCAAATCTGAAAAAGTTCCGCTTTCAGTTTTGCAGGCGGGGAGTTATGTACTGCGAAAAATAGACTGGGCATATCCCGTCTCCATGAATGCCGAAAAAATTCATTCAGCATAAATGTCTATGCCGATGAAAAAAAAGAAACTCTGCTTCGGCTCACTTTAAACAAGATGGAGTAAAAAGCTCATTGTAATGACTTGAAAAACGGTATTCATGCAACCACGGAATTCCTTGAGCTTTTTCTCCGCAATCTCCTCTTGAACGAGAACCATCCGCTTCATAACCGAACGATGCACATCAGCGGCACATTCAAAAAAGCGGAAAAAGCGAACATTGATACGGGAAAAGCAATTTTTTGAAAATTGATTTCCGCATTGGACAACCCTTCGATGCCGGCACATTTAAAAGCATTGACAATCGGTGCAATCGGTTATATTATTTTTCCTTTTGACTTAATTCCCGATATGGTTCCGGTGGTCGGTTACGCAGACGACCTTGCCAGCGCGGCGGGAGTCGTTGTTGCCGTTGCTGTGTACAGCGATTTTTCACTTGAAGAACTAGACAAAGAAATTGATGGCGAGTAAAATAATAACACATATATAAAACTTAAATTCATACAAACTTTTTAGGTGCAACTGTTATTAATGAGGAGAACAAAGCGATGACATGTAGATATTGCGGTCAAGAATGCAAGGCGGGCGCCACGCAAAAACTGTGGACAAAGTACGGTCCCGAATGTAAAGCGAGTCCTTCAAAAATGCATGTACTCATTTCGGACGGAGTGCACTGCGTCTATTGCGGGCATGAATGCAGAGCAGGCAACAGTCAAAAGCTTTGGACCAAGTACGGTCCCAACTGCAGACACTCGCCGACCGGAAACCATGTTTTGCAGTAAATCCTCACTCCCCGTTTTTATGCTTCAACAAGGTATTGACTAAAATCTTTTTTACAGTATAATCAGTACCGTTGAATAAGGTTTTGCTTTACGCAAATTAATAGGGAAATCGGTTAGAAACCGATGCAGCCCCCGCTACTGTAATTGAGTTGCACAACAAAAGCCACTGGTTTTTCGGGAAGGCGTTGTGCGGAACATCATGAGCCAGGAGACCTGCCTTTTTCGATTGGATAAACCTTCGGCGGGAAGGGGATACATTTTGCATTCCAAGCCAAAGCGAAGGTCGTCCCGTGATTTCATTGTGGGTGACTTTGTGATGAATACGATGTTTAGATAATAAGCGTGCAGCCTTTTGTTTGCAGAGCTTATATTTTTACACTTCCCTATTTTCTACAAAATCATTTACAAAATTTTCGTCTAAATTGGAGGTTAGACATGAAAAAAAAGACGTTGATGCTTGCATCGTTCGGCGTACTGTTTTTGTTCGCAACAATGCCGGCGTACTCAATGCACATCATGGAAGGCTTTTTACCCTTACATTGGTGCTTGATTTGGTTTGCAGCCTGCGTTCCGTTTTTTGTGTATGGAATTATCGGCTTGCAAAAAGATTGGAAAAAAGGTAAAGATACGCGCATGCTGCTCGGACTTTCAGGCGGTTATGCGTTTGTTCTTTCCGCATTGAAGATTCCGTCGGTTACCGGTTCCTGTTCACATCCGACCGGTGTCGGTTTGGGCGCAATTTTGTTCGGTCCGACTCGCATGACCGTTATCGGCGGCATTGTTTTGCTCTTCCAAGCCTTGCTTTTAGCGCACGGCGGTTTAACAACGCTCGGAGCAAATATGTTTTCAATGGCAGTTGTCGGTCCGCTTATCAGTTACGGACTGTATAAACTTTTCAAAAAAGTCAACATCAGTCTCGCGGTATTTCTTGCTGCTTTTTTGGGAGACTTGGGAACATACATTGTTACGTCATTTCAGTTGGCATCTGCATATCCCGATGCAACAAGCGGTTTTGTCGGTTCACTGACAAAATTTTTAGGCATTTTTGCATTGACACAAATTCCGCTTGCAGTTATTGAAGGATTGGTTACAATGCTTATCTTCAACTACATAGTGGCAAATAAAGAAAAAGGAGTGTTGGATTTTGAAATCGCTCAGTAAACAAACAATTTTTGTGGTAATTGCGGTATTACTCATCGCGTTAGTTCCGTTAATCGTTATCCCAATGACGCATAACGGCGAAGAAGAAATTTTCGGTGGTTCCGATGATGCTGCCGAAGCAATGATTAGCGAAGTTGCTCCCGACTACGAACCGTGGTACGAACCGTTTTGGGAACCGCCCAGCGGAGAAATCGAGTCGCTATTGTTTTCGCTCCAAGTTGCAATCGGCGCCGTTTTTGTCGGTTATGCGTTCGGTGTATTGCACGAACGAAGTAAACAAAAAATAACTTCGCAATAAGGAAACAAACCTTTGCTTATTATCGATAAATATTCATATACGAATAAGCTGAAAGATTTTTCCCCGTCAATTAAATTTTTTATTTTTTTGGCGGGGATTATTCTTTCACGGCTGGGCATTGTTTTTCAACTTGCAAGTTTTTTTGTGATGTCATTTCTTTGCGTCGCCGTTGCAAAAATACGACTGAAAAACTATCTGTCTCTTTTTAAAATTCCGCTTATTTTTATTTTGTTTTCGCTTTTGGGAATTATACTGACGGTGAATGCTCCTGAAAATATTTTTGCCGTGAAGATTTTTAATGCGACGCTCGGCGTTACCGAAGAAAGTCTGCACACGGGAATCAATCTGTTTTTTGTCTGTATCGCTTCCATTTCGAGTATGTATTTTTTTATTTTAACAACGCCGGTTTTGAAAATATTAAAACTTTTAAAAAAAATAAAAACGCCGAATATTTTGATCGAACTGATGAGTTTAGTGTATCGGAGTATTTTTATTTTTATCGAAGAATATCAGCGAATGAATAAAGCGCGCATTTTAAAATTCGGAGATAAAAAAAATCTGATTGCTTTAAAATCCATTTCAAAAATTGCGGCAAGCCTTTTTATTTCGGTGTTTGAAAAGCACAATCAAATGTCGCTTGCCCTCGAATTAAAATTTTATAACGAAAAATTTAATATGGGAGGATAATTTTGCAAACAAACATACGATGCGAAAAACTTTTTTACCGCTATGAAGACGGCACGCTTGCCGTTGACGGTGTCGACTTTGACAGCAGCAAAGGAAATATTATCGGCATTATCGGCGCAAACGGTTCGGGCAAATCAACTTTTTTTAATTTGCTCATGGGTATTTTTAAACCGACAAGCGGAAAAATTTTACTGGACGGAGAAGCAATTCGGTATAACAAAAAGTTTTTGCTTGAGTACTGGCAAAAAATAAACTTGGTTTTTCAAAATCCCGATTCACAAATATTTTTTTCCGAAATTTATGATGACCTTGCTTTTCCGCTTCGCAATCTCGGCTTATCTGAAGACGAAATTCATAAAAAAGTTTTAGAGGCGATAAAGGCGGTAAACGCCGAAGATTTTTTTGAAAAGCCGATTCACTTTTTGTCGGCGGGGCAAAAAAAACGAATCAGCATTGCAGGAATTTTGGCAATAGCTCCGCGTATTTTACTTTTGGATGAACCGACAAGCGGGCTTGATCCTTTTTCGGTACAGCAGATACAGAGCATTTTGAAAAAGCTGAAAACGAAAACAACGATTATTATTTCAAGTCACGATATGGATTTAATTTACGAGCTTGCCGATTATGTGTACATTTTCGCAAACGGTAAAAAAATACTTGAAGGCGACACATCGGTTTTTAATAATATCGAAGTCATTAAAACGGCAAAGCTGATGCAGCCTTATGCATTGCAGTTTTGCGCTTCGGGAAATTAACGATAAGGAAAAAGTTTCTATGTGTACAAAACTCGAAAAAAATCAGTGCAGCGACGGAACAAAAAAACCGGTACTGCTGTGCGTTTCGTTCGGCACGAGTTATCATGACACGAGACGGGTAACCATCGATGCGATTGAACGAAGTTTGCAGGAAGCGTTTCCGAGCTATGAAGTTCGCAGAGCATTTACGAGTAAAATCATCATTCGAAAACTCGCAGCGCGCGATAAGCTTATGATTGATACCGTTTCAGCTGCCGTTGAAAAAATGATCGCGGAAGGAGTAACGGAACTGCTCCTGCAGCCGACCCATGTTATCGCCGGTTTCGAGTACGATGACATCATTCGCGATCTGCAGCCATATACTGAAAAATTTAACCGACTAAACATTTCATCTCCACTGATGAAAACAAACAAAGATATAAAAACGCTGGCGAATATTTTAACAACGGAAACAAAATCATCGGCTGATGAGCAAACTGCTTTTGTTTGGATGGGACACGGCACAGCGCATCCCGTCAACACGGTGTATGAAACATTGCAGCATGCGTTTATTGAAACGAGACATCGCAATCATGTTGTCGGAACCGTTGAAGCGGAACCTTCCTTTGAAAAAGTTTTGGAGCAGGTGAAAAAAACAAAGGCAACACACATTGTGCTTTCGCCGCTTATGATCGTTGCAGGTGATCATGCCGTCAATGATATGGCAAGTGACGCGCCCGATTCGTGGAAGTCCCGTTTTGAAAAACAAGGCTATACGGTAACTGCGCTTCTCAAGGGTATGGGCGAATATTCTGCTATCCGCCAAATGATTGTCGAGCATGCACACGAGGCACTTTTAAACGATTAGGTAGTTTTTAAAATAATCTTGGTAAACAAAATATAAGGAATATTTTTATGAAAAAATTTTATTTACTTTGCTTTGCGCTTATCTGTTTTTTCGGATGCACAAAAGAAGGAACTCGTACAACGGCTAAAAAAGACGATGCAAAAACCGCGCGGGTAAATGTAACTGCGACATTTCAAACATTGATGAGTAAAACGGATACGGTGCAGATTTTGCCCGAAACGGTAACTTTCGTTGATGATTCCGGAAGAACGGAAGCGCTTACACTCAAGCGGAATCCAAAAAAGGTTGCAGTACTCTACGGAAGTTACGCGGTGCTGTGGGCTGAGTGTGGCGGTACCGTGTCGGTCGGTATCGGCGGGAAAAATGCCGTGGCACTGTACGAAGAACAAATCGGGCGGGACATTACACAGGATGAAGGCTTTATCGAAGTAGCGAAAACTTCCGCTGCGATACACTGGGATATAGAAAAAATTTTAGTCACGCAGCCCGATTTGATTATCTGTTCAACGGCAATGCGCGGGTATGAAACGATTGCAGCGCATGCGCAGCAAGCTAATATACCGGTGATTGCCGTAAGCTATAATAGCATAAAAGATTATGTAAAATGGGCAAAAGTTTTTACCGCACTCAATTCGCGGGAAGATTTATATGAAACCGTTACGGTGCCGGTTGCACAACGAGTTGCCGAAATCATTGATAAAATTCCGCCTGACCGAAATGTAAAAGTCCTTTCTCTTTTTCCGAGCGTAAAAACAACAAAAGCGAATCTTGCAAACTCAAGTATCGGAGATATGCTCGTCGATTTAAAAGCGACGAATATTGCGCAAGCATTTAATACGGATTCTACGGCGGAAAGAGTTGACCTTAACATCGAACAAATCTTCAAAGCCGACCCTGAATATATTCTTATCCAAGTGCAAGAAAGCGAAGCATTCGTGAAAAAAAATTTGGAAAAAACGTTAGCGGCAAATCCGATATGGAATGAACTTTCCGCCGTAAAAAATAACAAAGTGTATTATTTGCCGAAAGAACTTTTTCATAATCGTGCAAACAAATCGTATGCGGAAGCCTATAAAATGCTTGCAGCCCTTTTGTATCCCGATACTAAATTTTAGGAATAGCGATAAAATTCTAATAGTGAAATTATCATTTTTTTAAGACAAATATTTTTTATCGGTTGACAAAAAACAGCAATTTTTATAAAATAGATACGGAAGTTGATGGGGTCTGGTGGCCCTCACGGTCTTCAAAACCGTTGTTTGCACAATTTGCATGGGCAGGTTCGATTCCTGCCTCTTCCGTTATATTATATCGTATGAATAAGTTTGCACAAATTCCCCAATTGGAAAAATTACTTTCAGAAAAAAATTTAGTTGATCTTGCCGCAAAAATCGGACGGGCAAATATTCTGCCGGTTGCGGATGAATATTTACAAAACATACGAACACAACTTAAAGCGGGTACACTTGACTGCGTTCCTTCTTTGCAGGCATGCGCTACCGCAGTCGAAAAAGCCTGCGCCCCGATTATCCGCAGCCTTATCACCAATGTGGTTAATGCAAGCGGCGTTATTTTACACACAAATCTCGGCCGAAGCCCGCTCCCGAAAGGAGTTTGGAGTGAAGCGGAAGAAATTGCGAGCGAGTACTCCAGCATTGAGTTCGATTTAACGGGCGGGAAACGGGGCAGCCGATTTGCGTTTTTAACGCATTCGCTTTCGCAACTGCTCGGAACGGAAGCCTCGCTTATTGTCAACAACAACGCCGCTGCCGTGTTTTTGCTTTTAAAAGCGCTCGCGGAAGGCGGCGAAGTCATTGTGTCGCGGGGGCAGCAAGTGCAAATCGGCGGCGGTTTTCGCATTCCGGAAATTTTAAAAGCGGCGGGCTGTACGCTCGTCGAAGTCGGAACCACGAATATTACCACGCTTGACGATATCCGTAACGCAATCAACGAAAACACCAAAATGGTGCTGGCGGTTCACAGTTCAAATTACCGCATACGGGGGTTTACGCAATTTCCCGCATTGCGCGACATAAAAAAAGCCTTGCCGGAACATATTATCTTTGCCGTTGATCAAGGCTCGGGAAATATTGATGTCCACATTGACGAAGAAGTAACGGTGCGGGAAATTATAAAAAGCGGTGCCGATCTCGTGTGTTTTTCAGGCGATAAAATTTTCGGCGGACCGCAAGCGGGCTGGATTAGCGGAAAAAAAGCGCTTGTTGACAAAATTGCGCGGCACCAGCTCATGCGTACGTATCGAGTTGGGCGCGCGGTGGCAAGCCTTATGCAAGCCTGCCTCGTGCGTTATTTAAACGGTGAAAAAAGCGTGGCGGCGCAAGCTTTAAATCAAGATCCCGAAAACATCAAAGCGCGCTGTGAAAAAATTGCTGCACAGCTTGCAGGGAAAAAAAATTTTGAACTCACGGTTGTTGAAGCGAGCTTTTCACTCGGCGGCGGCAGTACGCCCGATATCAGTTTTCCGACATACGCGCTGAAACTTATCGGGAAAAAATCGCCCGACCATATAAAAAACCGCTTGAGGGATTTAGCGCGCCCGATTATCGTCATTGTTGAAAACGACACGGTGCTCCTGCATCTTGTCAGTGTTTCGGAAACTGACGACGCGTACCTTGTACAGGCTTTGCAGGAAACGGATTTTTAGGAGCTCCTATGGCGTACATTTTAGGAACAGCAGGTCATGTTGATCACGGAAAAACTTCATTGATTACCCGATTAACCGGTATTGAAACGACTCACTTACCGGAAGAAAAAAAACGCGGGATGACGATTGAGTTGGGTTTTGCTTCGCTGAAAGATCCTGAAGTGGGTACTATCGGCATTGTGGATGTGCCCGGACATGAACGCTTTATCCGTAATATGGTTGCAGGGACGTGGGGACTGGATGCGGCGTTGTTGGTGATTGCCGCAGATGACGGCTGGATGCAAATGACCACCGATCACTTGCGCGTTTTAAAAGCGATGCACGTGAATGCAATTTTGGCGGTTATCACGAAAATCGATTTAGCCGATGCGGAAACGATTGAGCTTTTGCACGAAGAAATTAAAATCAACTGTTTACAAATTTTAGGCAGCGTTCCACGTATCGTTCAAGTTTCTTCCGTAACCGGTGAAGGAATTGAAACGCTGAAAAAAGAAATTACGGTACTCGTAAAAAATTCACACCGTCACGTTGCGGATAAAACTTTTTTGTACATCGACCGAGTCTTTACGCTGAAGGGTATTGGAATAACAATCACCGGCACGCTTCGGGGCGATGAAATTGTTTCCGGCGATGAACTTGCATTATATCCCGGAAACATTCCGTGCCGCGTAAAAAACATTCAGTCGCACCATCAGGATTTGGAACGCATTGAAGCCGGTTCACGGACGGCGTTAAATTTGAAACTGAACGATAAAGTTGAAGTGAAACGAGGAATGCTTTTAACGAAAAATACCGCCGCTCCGACGTTCCAAGGCTCGCAGCTTTTGGTTCGTGTCGACGAGTTTTTTTACAATGAAGGGCAAATCAACACGTTTAAAAATCACACTGAATTGGAAATTGCATTGGGGACAACGCATGCGATCGGAACGCTCCACTTGAACGCGATTGATCACAGTTTGGGGCGTCTCGCACTCAACGAGCCGATTGCGTGTACATGGAATCAATCGGCGGTTTTAATTCGGCACGGCGGAAGCAGCATTATTGCTGCGTGCAGAGTGCTTGCCGTTTTCGCTTCGTATAACAAAGCTCAATTTAAAAAAGCGTTCCAAGTGTACAGCAATGTTGAACTTCCTTCATGGCAAAGTTTTCAGTTTAAAAGTGAAGGCTTTTTGGAAAAAGGAAAAACCCGAATTGACGAATTGGTTGCCGATAAAAATGAAGTTGTACAAGTCGGCTCATATTATTGCGGAAAAACGAACTTTTCGGATTGGCAAAAAATTATTTTAAAAGGCGCTGAAAAATCAACGGTGGGATTTACCGCCGAAGAGCTTGATATTCCGATTCCGTTAAAACTTAAAATTGATATATTACAGCTTTTGTGTTCACAAAATAAACTCGAAAAAAAAGCACACCGGTATATTCTCAAAGGAAAGAGTTCCGAAAAACTTTCCGCCAATGCGGAGAAAATTTTAGCACTTGCATTAAAAGCGGGAACGGCAGGCATTGAAGTGGACAAACTGACAATCCCGCAAAGCAAAAAAGAAATACGAGATCTGGTAACGCTCAATAAATTAGTGTTACTCGAAAAGTTTTTATATTTTCACAAGGATGTGTACGACAAAGTTGCCGCTCAAATTATGGCAGGTAAAAAAGCGGGCGACATTATTAGCATTGCCGAAGCCCGCGAAAAAACCGGTCTTTCCCGCAAATACATTATTCCGGTTTTAAATATACTTGAAAAAGATAAAAAAGTAAAACGCTCCGAAAACGATCGCATTGTGCTGTAAGTGCATATTTTTAGAAAAACTCTTCTTTCAATTAAAATCTCAAGGAATCCTTGACTATTTTTACGATTTCGTATATAATTAAATAAATATTTATTTTAAGGAGACTCGTATGTCTGAATTTTACAAAAAAGCAGTCGCCTTTGCAAAAGAGCATATTGCTCCGGAGTCAAAGAAAAGCGATGATACGGCGTCTTTTCCCGTTGAAAGTTTTAAGGCAATGGGAAAAGCAGGTTACTTTAAGCTCATTATTCCGAAAGAGCTTGGCGGTTTGGGACTTGGAATTGTGGAGCATCAGGAAGCGGTTTTAGCGTTTGCACGCGAAAATCCTTCGGCAGGACTTTGCTATATGATGCACAATGTTGCATTAAACTGTGTTTTACACGGAGCCGCTCCTGAAGAAACGAAAAAAGCCATTTGTAAAGATATCGTTGAAAACGAAGTTTTTATGGCATTAGCGTATTCGGAGTTTGGAACCGGAACACACTTTTATATTCCGGAAGTTAAAGTTTCTAAAAAAGGCGACAAGACCGTCTTAAACGGTTTAAAGTCTATGGTAACTTCTGCCGAGCATGCTTCCTATTATTTGGTTTTAGCTTCTTCCGCAGAAAAAAAAGATGCGATTAACAACTGGATTATTCCGCTTAAAACAAAGGGCTTAAGCTTTGACATGGATGCATGGAAGGGTATGGGCATGCGCGGTAATGTGAGTTGCCCGATGAAGATGGATAATGTTGAGCTTGATTCTTCGCTTATGATTGGTAAAGACGGATCCGGTATGTCACAGGTTTTTGAACTGGTCGCTCCTATGTTTATTGTTGGTTTGGCAAGCGTTTACTCAGGATTAACATTAGCGCAAAGTGAAATGGCAACGGAATATGCTCAAAAAAGAGTATATCCGCATACCGGTCAACCCACATCTCATATCGAAACCGTGCAAATCCATTTGGCGCATATGTACACGATGGCACAAAACTCCATTATGCTCACCGCCGAAGCTGCACGAAGTTTCGCTGCAGGAGAAGCTGACGCTCTTGCAAAAATATTGGCAGCCCGTATCAATGCTTCGGAAAACGCAATCGAAGCGTCAAGACTTGCAATGCGTGTCGGTGGCGGAAAAACATATAATAAGTCAACCCAAATTGAACGCTTTTTGCGGGATAGTTTCGGCGGTCAAATAATGGCTCCGTCAGTCGATGTTTTAATCGTATGGCTCGGAAAAGCACTGACCGGTCAACCCCTTGTTTGATCAAAGTATAATAGAATAGTTTTATTCGGTGAGAGAGAAGCACGCTTCAAAAGCGTGCTTTTTTATTTTTTAATGCGCTTTCCTTGCAGATTATTTTCTTCGCTCGTGTACTGCTTAGTTAGTTTATCCATATTTTAATTAAAATATAATCGATTTCTAATTGACAAAAGATTTAAAATAATTATACTATATGTAATCAATAGTTGACATAACTGTTAGCTAAAGTTATAAAATTTATCTAAATACTTGGAGGATAATGTATGAGCAATGTAGCTATTGTTTATTGGAGCGGTACTGGAAATACCGAGAAAATGGCAGAGGCTGTAAAAGAAGGTGCAAGTGAAAATGGGGCTACTGTTTCGCTTTTTACAGCAAGTGAATTTAATGAAGGAATGATGGATCAGTTTGATGTCATTGCCTTTGGTTGTCCCGCAATGGGAAGCGAACAGCTGGAAGAAAGCGAGTTTGAGCCCATGTTTCAATCTTGTGTTCCAAAATTAAACGGTAAAAAAATTGCACTTTTTGGTTCGTACAGTTGGGCTGATGGTGAGTGGATGAGAATTTGGGAAGCCGATTGCAAAGAAAAAGGGGCTATTCTTGTAGCAGAACCTGTGATTTGTTATGATACGCCGGACGATGAAGGTATTGCGAATTGTAAGGCTTTAGGAAAGGCGTTGCAATAAAATTCTTATCAAAATTTTTTTATATCTGTAGCTATTACCTTGTACTTTAAGCAAATCCTCGTTTCAATGCTGAAATTGCGTTACAATCCAAACTAAAAATGCATCAGCGTTAGTACGAATCTTAAAAACAAGGGGCAAGCACTGGGCGAAGGAATCTAAGCAGTGTAGCGTTTTAGCTTGTTACAGTGTTTCAGATTGCTTCGCTCGTCTTAGTTGTTCGCATACCACAAAAAGTCGAGCACGTAGAAAAATGAAACTCCGTGTGTTTAAAATGTCTCGGAGCTCTTGCAGTATTTTGTGCTGAAAGTACTTAATTTCCATAAAAACGAGCCTTGATGTAAAAAAGAAAAATGCATTTTTTATACTTTTTTTTACTTGACAAAATTTTTAATTTTAAGTATAGTATATTGATTTATAATAGTTCTAATAATTTTCGAGAAAAGCAAAAGAAAGTTTTCTTGGCTTTTCAGCACTCTCACTCGCCTACTCTTTTTGAGTAATGCCGGATAGGCGTAATGGACGCGAGTTTACGGAACGAGAATGTGAAGCATGAACTTGTCACCTACTATGTTTGCTTTTCGTTTATTCGAAATACAAAGGATATCGGATAGACCGGAAGTTATTTTACCCTAAAGAAGCAAAAAACAATTCAGTCGTTTTTTGCAATTTTTGAAGGTTTAACGTCGCCGCTGAAATGGCGCAACTCGTTAAACGCCAAGTTTTGCTTAGTAAACTGATTTGCAAAACTTGCTGTTTGTATACCGTTTCTCACTATGTTGCGAAACGGCGGAAATCATCACTTTCGCAAACTGATGTTTGCTCAATTGATGATTTTTAAGGAACGCTTCTTCACGGCTCAAGGCGTATGCGCTTGAAAGCTCATGAGGAAGAAGAGAATTTCATTTTATGGAGGAACTAATATGAAATACAAACGATATTTTTTACTTGCAAGTGTGTTGTTACTTGCTTCTGCCCTATTTTTTGCATGTAAGCATGACGCGGGGGGACCCGACAATCCTGGTCACAGTGGTGAAGAAGATAAAGGATTACCGCGAGACGGCTCTTTTCTACAGGTACCGGCTTCAACGGGTTTTCCGATAGGAACGAGCAAAACACCAACCAATATTAAGTCTTTTTGGATGTGTGAACATGAAGTAACGCAAGCAGAGTATAAAAAGTATGAATCAAAGATTGGGCCAGTTCCTAGTGGTCAGAGTAGCACAGGAGATGATTTTCCGGTTGAGAAAGTAAATTGGCTTCAAGCAATTACGTACTGCAATGAAAGAAGCAAGGATGAAGGATTTGAACCATGCTATGATATTAACACCACTTCCGGCATGGGATTTAAGTCAACATGCGACTTTACGAAATCAGGGTACCGCTTGCCGACTGCAGCGGAGTGGGAGTATGCAGCTCGTGCAGGCATTGAAGGCGACTTGCCGTATAGCGGTGCAGAAGCGCCTAGCGATACGAACAAGGGCGACTATGTGTGGGATAGTGGAGATAAAACATATAAAGTAATGACAAAAAAGCCGAATAAGTGGGGTTTTTACGACATGAGCGGAAATGTCGCTGAATTACTATGGGAAACAGGCTATCAAAAGCCTTTATATGGCGGTTCTGCTAACTGGTCTGTAGAAAAATTACTAACTAGCAGTGTATGCGATTATGATAAGGTGTCCAGTTCACATCTACAAGGCTTCCGCGTTTGTCGCAATAAATAGTCAATCGCTTTTTGCCTTTTAAGGTTTTTCCAATCCCTTATACTAAGCCTTAAAGGCAACTGTATGTGAGTACAAAAACTTCGGCTGTAAAATCTGTGCGGTCGAAGTTTTTTTTTGCTCGCTACGAAACACTTTCCTTCGGAAGCAATCGTTTACCGGAACTTTACGCCTTTATGCAAAATAACTTCCCCGACTAGCATATCACGGCGTTTTTTGCTGTGATAAGCCCCGTATGGAAAACGAAACAGTCGCTCCTCCGGTCATGATCACCGAAAAGGGCGAAAAAAAATTAAAATCAGGGCATGTCTGGGTTTTTGCCGATGAAGTGATACAGGGCGATGAAGGCCTTGCAAACGGCTCGCTTTGTACGGTCATAAGCAAAAAGCAAAAGTTTTTAGGTATCGGTTTTTTGCCTTTTAAGGTTTTTCCAATCCCTTGTGCGTTTCCTTAAGAGAGGCACTGTATAGCGCTTTACCGTGTCGCTTTATAGTGCTATACACTGCCACTGTACAGCACCTTAAAGTGTCAGTGTATAGCCGGTAATACTGCCGCTTTATAGTACTTTACACTGTCGCTTTATAGTACATTAAACTGCCTCTGTATAGCGCCTTAAAGTGTCAGTGTATAGTGCGATAGCCGTTCCCTAATCCCTCTTACTTTTAAACATAAAAATGCTATACTTTCCCCAAGGACCACACACTATGTTACAACAAAACATCAACGCAAACGAAACAGTCGCTCCTCCGGTTATGATCACCGAAAAGGGCGAAAAAAAATTAAAATCAGGGCATGTCTGGGTTTTTGCCGATGAAGTGATACAGGGCGATGAAGGCCTTGCAAACGGCTCGCTTTGTACGGTCATAAGCAAAAAGCAAAAGTTTTTAGGTGTCGGTTTTTTTAATCGCAACTCGTTAATTCGAATCCGCATTATTTCAAAAAATGCAAATGACAGATTTTCGGATGAGGCGGCAATCGCTGCATTTTGGAAGCGGCGAGTAAAGTACGCCGTGCAATATAGACGGGAAACGTTAAGCGCTGAAGATTTTTCAAGTTGCCGTTTAATTTTCGGCGAGGCGGACGGTTTTCCGGGATTAACGGTTGACAAGTTTGAAACGGTCTTGGTCTGTCAGTCACTGTCTTTGGGTATCGAGCAGGTGAAATATATCATCTATCAAGCCCTTATCGAAGAGCTTGCTGCACTTAACTGCACGGTTACGGCGGTTTTTGAACGAAACGACAATGCACTTCGCGAAAAGGAAGGTTTAAAGCAAGAAAAAGGCTTTCTCAATGAAGCGCTGGGATTAGCACCGTATAGTTCCGAAACGAATTCGATTATAATTACCGAAAACGGCATCCGCTATATCGTTGATTTTGAACAGGGACAAAAAACAGGCTTTTTTTTAGACCAAAAATACAACCGACGAGAAGCTGCCCTCCTTGCACGCGGAAAAACCGTGCTTGATTGCTTTACGCATACGGGTTCGTTCGGCTTAAATTGCCTGAAAGCCGGAGCAAAATCAGTGAGCTTTTTAGACGTTTCTAAGTTCGCTATCGACGAAACCCGCGCCAATGTTTTACTGAACGGATTTTCCCTTGATCGTTGCGAATTTATATGTGACGATGCTTTTAACTTTTTACAAAAAGCTCGAGACGAAAAGCGAACTTTTGATTTTGTGATTTTAGATCCGCCGGCTTTTACAAAATCGGGCAAAACCCTTAAAAACGCTCTTGCAGGATATCGCGAACTGAATAAACTCGGTATGTCGGTTTTAAAACGCGGCGGTTACTTAGCAAGCGCTTCGTGCTCTCACTTTGTAAGCGAAAGCCTTTTTGAAAAGGCTCTTTCAGAAGCGGCTCGGGAACTTAACTTGCAAGTCAAACAAATAAAAAAACTTACCGCCGCTCCCGACCATCCGGTGATTTGGGATATTCCCGAAACAATGTACCTTAAGTTTCTTTTGTTACAAGTGATATAACAATAAAAACTTATCGACAAGGTATTAAATATTTGTATCGTACATTACTCCCTTATATATAACAAATAAATCGTTCCTATAAATTCGTCAAACAAGCAAACATCAGTTTGCGAGGCTTGACGAATTCCGCCGTTTCGCAACATAGTGAGAAACGGCACTATAAAAAGCGATGTTTTGAAAAACGGTTTGATATACGCAAGTTTCCAATCATCCCGTGTAGAAAAAAACCGAAGATTGGAAATTTGGCCACTTTGAAACGCAGTGCATTTTGAGCGTTTCAAAGTGCAAACTCGACCGTTTAACGAGCTGCGCCATTTCAGCGGCGAAGTTAACCGTTCTTAAATTACAGCTAAATTTTAAATTAGGAGGAAAAGTTTTATTATTTGAAGAAGTCCAGGCTTGAAGCTTATTAAACCAAGCATGCTAGACCTTGTTGCCAAGATAAAAAAGATATAAGAATATAAGAAAAGCAAGCTCACTGTATTTATGAGACTTGCTTTTTCTTATAAACCATAGAGAAGTTTATAATTTTGAAACTTAAACTTTAAAGTTTTTTGTTGCTTCATTTAGTTTTTGAACGCTGTGATCGTTTGCCTGTGTGATTTCACGTATTTCATTTACTGAAGCACCAATTTGGCTTGTGCCGGAAAGCATCTGATCCATATTGGAATTAATTTCGTGCGTTGCGTCGCTTAATTTACTCATTTCGCTCGATACTTCTTTGCTTGCAATAAGCATTTCTGAAGAACCTGATTTTAATTTAATTTTTTTATCGCAGCTAAAACTTGTCCGCCACCGGAAGCTTGTTCGTTCATAGCGTTCTGTATAGTGCGTTCTTGATTATCTAATTCAGATATAAAATTTTGCATGTTCAAAAACTGACTGTCAACATTAAGTGTTGCTTCAGCTATATTGCTTATCTTATCTTTTACTGATTTTAAGACATTGGAAATACTTTGTCCCTGACTGCTCGATTCTTCTGCCAGTTTTCGAATTTCATCGGCAACAACGGCAAAGCCCGTTCCTGCATCTCCTGCATGAGCTGCTTCAATCGCTGCATTCATAGCCAAAAGATTAGTTTGACTTGCAATATTTTGGATAATATTTGCAGCTTCCAGCAAGCCTTCGCTTTCATCTTGTACTTGCTTATTTATTGTAGTTGCATTTTGAACAATAGCTTTTGCATCTTGGCTCGCTTTCAAAAGTTCTTGCATTGTCTTGTTATTCTTATCAAGAATGTCACTCACAGAGCGGATACTTGCAACCATTTCTTCAATTGAACTAGATGATTGGACAATAGTAACACCTTGCGTTTCAATGCTCTCGTTTAAGCTTTCTATTGTTTTTGATATTTGATTTATGGTAGCTTCACTTTCTTCTACGGCTGTCGACTGATTGGACATACTCACTTTTACGCTTTCAATATTTCGTACCATTTGTTCGGTTGTGCTGGCAGTTTCGGTAACATTGGAAACGAGTGATGATGATATAAGAGAGGTGGATTCTATATTTTCAATAATAGTTTGTATAAGACTTTTATTTTTTACAAGTTGATTATTCATATCATTCACAAGTGCACCCAACTGATCCCTACTAATAACGGGCATTGTTTTTATAGAATAATTACCGTCAGCAAGCGTTTTTGAGAATACCTGCATTCCATCAAGCCTTTTTCCTACATTGTTTGCGAGAGCGTAAACATCGGCAATGGTAAAAACAAAGCACAAAATAGTACCCGGTAACAATTTCGCTCCTGCCCAGCTAAAAAAACCCATATTTGTAATTAATTTAAAATCGGTTAAAAGAGCTCCAAAAACAGCACAGTTAGCCAATGTTACAAAGCTAACAACTAGGATAAATCTTTGCGTAAAATTTAAGCTCATCGCTTCTTGATGGAAAGGCATAAAAGATAAAAACGATTCAAATCTTTGGGTAAACAATATATACGTAAATAAAGATGCAAAAAAGACAGCTGCTATATTTGCCATCCAAAAACCAAAGACTGCAACAGAGGTCATTGAAAAATTACAAAAGCGTAGGCTAAAAGGTTCCAGTAGCGGAAAAAAAGCATAATATACAATTGAAATACTTTGCCAGTATCTCCAAAACTTTAAAATCGTCAAGCTATCCAATTTGCCTGCTCCATACCGAGCAACTAAGCTTTTAAAGTACATAAACGATATAATAGCCGGACTAATGAGCATAGGATAAAAGAAAAAAAGTAGACC
>ERZ1673752.1703-NODE-1703-length-28968-cov-13.888320_pt1 | contig 28968 bp, 25 predicted proteins | sample MGYA00580195_ERZ1673752 | MGnify/ENA primary metagenome ERZ1673752 (study PRJEB41218, sample SAMN15661744) | gut metagenome | host: Homo sapiens | place: Canada: London | collected 2015-08-20/2019-03-30 | study: EMG produced TPA metagenomics assembly of...
TTTTTTAAATTATAAAAGAAAGACCTATTATTACTTGAAATTTAATCAAGCTAATAGGTCTTTAAAATTATTTTTTTCCTTTTTCGTCAATTCTTTTAACTGAAACAGTTTCTATAACTCCACCAGTTGCCATTTTTACTATTTGGAAGATGTAATTTCCATCTTCGACTATTACTCCTGCTTCTGCTTCTTCTGCATTCTTAATTAGAAGAGCTGTTACATAACCTCCAAGTGTAGTTGAATCTCCTGGTTCAATATCAAAGCTATACTTTTTGTTGAGAATCTTAATAGGCGTTGAGGCAGAAAATTCATTATTTTCATTTCCTGATACATCCATATTAACTCCAGTGAGTAAAAATTTTCTAGTAGCAAATAAAACTGCTATTGCAACAGTAGCTATAAGTAAGTCCAACATATTGTCTGAATATACTAACATCTTTCTTGAAATTACAAGTAATATTAAGTGGATGATGTTTGTATCAGTATGTGCAATCATCAAGACTACAAATTCTATTGCTATTACTAGTAACAATACATGGGAAAGGAAATTTTGAAATATTTTGTAGGAAAGTGTGGCATCGCTTGTAAGTATTTTAAAATAATATTTCAAAATATCTGGCACTGATATAACAACTCCAGCTATTAACATAATAGACACAACTATTTCAAATATATTTACTAGTCTTAAAAGTGTAACTAGATACCTATTTCTGTTCATTATACCTCCATAGTCTTAGCTAGTTCTTTTTTCATTTTCTCCAAAACTTTCTTTTCTATCCTAGAAACTGTCATTTGTGAAATGTTAAGTTCCTTTGCAATGACAACTTGTGTCTTTTTATTAAAATATCTGTCTATTAAAACAGTTTTTTCAACTTCGTCTAAATTTTCCATGGCTCTTTTGAAAAAGTCATTTGATTCAATTTTGTCGAAATATTTTTCTTCTACTCCAATTAGATCAGATAGGTTAACTTCACTTTCGTCTCCTGAATCATAAGTTATGTCAAGAGACTGTGGAGTGTAGACCTTTGATGCTTCCATAGACTCCATAATCTCTTCTGGAGTTGAATTTAAAAATTCTGCAATCTCATCAATAGTTGGAGTCTTTTGATATTTTTGAGATAGGGTTACAGTTGCATTTGCAATTTTTTTAGAAAGTTCTTGGATTCTTCTTGGAACTCTAATAGTCCATCCATTGTCCCTAAAATATTTTTTAATTTCTCCAATAATAGTTGGCGTGGCAAAAGAAGAAAACTCGAAACCCTTGTCTGGGTCATATCTCTGTATAGCATAGATTAAACCAATAGATGCAACCTGATAAATATCGTCGTAATCTATCCCCCTACCTGTATATTTTTTAGATAGGATTTCTGCAATATAGAGGTGCTCTTCGATTAAAATATCCCTTATTTCTTGGTCTTCAGTTTCGTGATATTCTTTGAAAAGTTCCTTTCTCTCTTCTTTTGTAAGCCTTCTATCTAAATTGTTGTATTCCTTTAAATTCATAACAAATCCTTACAATTTTTTTGATAAAATAAATGTATTTTCATTAAAATAACATTCGTCTACAAGAGAGTCTATAATCGTTTTTGCGAGGAATAATTTCTCACATGATTCTAGTTTTTCTTCTTCAATTTCACTTACACAAATTTTTATATTTTTTTCATCTTCTATTTCAAATACCAAGTCAATATGATCTTCTTCATTTAAATTATGTGCAATATTTAAACTTTCTGTAACTGCCATTTTTAAGTCTTCAATCTCTTCAATATTTCTATTTAAAAGATTTAAGATTCCTGATAGCATAAGCCTTACTGTAGAAAAATATTTTGCATCATTTGGTATTTGATATTTAAGCCTATCCATACTACCCCCTGATTTCAAACATATCTTCAAGTTTAGTTATCTTAAAGAGCTTTAGTATTGAATTGTTTAGATTTTCAATTACAATTTTATGACCGTCTTTTTCTATTTCCTTTAAGATGAAAATAAGTGAACCAAGACCTGTTGAGTCAAGATATTCCAAGTCACTGCAGTCAAATAAAATATCTTTTTTGTCTTTTTCATAAATCTTTAAAGATTTTTCTTTGAATTTTTTTGTATTATATACATCAAGTTCTCCCTTGGGATATAAAACTAAAAATTCATCAGTATTTTTTGACTCTAATTTAAATTCCATAAAGCCTCCTAATCTCCAATATAGTTGGCAACAGCTACAACTTTCGCATCTGTCAAGTTCATAAGTTTAACCCCAGAAGTATTTCTTCCTTGAATTGAAATGTCCTCTGTCAAAATTCTAATAATAATTCCAGAATCTGCAATTATCATTACATCGTCTTCCTTTTCCACTACTGCAGCAGCGGCTACATCTCCAGTCTTCTTTGTAATTTTATAAGTTAGAAGTCCCTTGCCGCCTCTATTTTGTGGTCTATACTTAGCTATTTCAGTTAATTTTCCAAAACCATTTTCTGATATTACGAGAAGATACTTATCTTCGCAAAGTAAATCAGATGAAACTACAATGTCATCTTCAGCCAAATCAATTGACTTAACTCCCATAGAATTTCTGCCAGATTTTCTAACTTGTTCTTCATTAAATCTTATGGCAAGACCTTTTTTAGTTACAAGGATTACATCTTCCTCATTCTTAGTCAAATGAACATCAATTAACTTGTCGCCTTCATTTAATTTTATGGCAATTATTCCAGATTTTCTAATGTTTTTATATTCCTTAAAAGGAGTTCTCTTAATAAGTCCCTTTTCTGTAACCATTAAGAAATTCATGTCAGGGTCATATTCTTCCACTGGAATTATTGAAGTAACTCTTTCACCTTCTTGAAGATCAAGTAGATTAATAATTGCAGTTCCCCTTGAAGTTCTTGAATCTTCTGGAATTTCATAAGCCTTTAACTTAAAGACATTTCCTAAAGATGTGAAGAATAAAATCATATCGTGAGTTGATGTGACAAAAAGTTCTTTGACAAAGTCTTCGTCTCTCATATTTCCAGAGGAGACTCCTCTGCCGCCTCTCTTTTGTGGCTTATAAGTTCCCTCGCTCATTCTCTTGATGTAACCAAATTGAGTAAGAGTTATTACGACATCTTCTCTCTTAATAATATCTTCCATCTCAATATCAGTTCTGTCGTGAGAAATTACAGTTCTTCTAAGATCACCATACTTTGTTTTTATTTCGAGAAGTTCTTCTTTTATGACATTCATAAGTACATCGTTATTTTCCAAAACTTCTTTAAACCATTTTATGTCTGCCTTTAGCTTTTCATATTCGGCTTCAAGTCTTTCTCTTTCAAGTCCTGTAAGTCTTCTGATTCTCATGTCTAAAATAGCTTGAGATTGTGCATCAGATAATTTAAATTCTTGGTAGAACTTTTCCTTTGCTTCATTGTCATCCTTTGATGACCTTACAATTTTTATGATTCTGTCAATATTATCAAGGGCTATAAAAAGTCCTTCAACTATGTGAGCTCTCTTTTCAGCCTTGTCTAAGTCGAACTTTGTCCTTCTAGTTACAACTTCAACTTGGTGGTCCACATAATATCTTATGATTTCCTTTAAATTTAAAACTTCTGGCCTTCCATTTACTAGGGCAAGATTTATAATTCCAAAAGTTGTTTGCATTTGTGTATTTTTATAGAGCTTATTTAAAACAACTTCTGCATTGGCATCTCTTTTTAGTTCAACAATAATGTTGATGCCCTTTCTATTTGAAGCATCTGTTATATTTGAAATTCCGTCAATTACTTTATTTTTTGCAAGGTCAGCAATTTTCATAATTAGAGCAGATTTATTTACTTGATAAGGAAGTTCTGTAATTACAATTTTTTCACGATTATTTTTAAAACTCTTTACTTCTGCAATTGCCCTTACAGTTATTTTTCCTCTGCCTGTTTCGTAGGCTTCCTTTATTCCTTCAGTTCCCATAATTTGAGCACCTGTAGGAAAATCTGGTCCCTTAATTATTTCATTTAATTCAGCAATAGAAATATTGTCGTTTTCAATATAGGCTATAATCCCATCAATTGATTCATTCATATTGTGGGGAGCCATATTTGTAGCCATACCTACGGCTATACCAGAAGAACCATTTACTAAAAGATTTGGAAATCTAGATGGAAGTATTGTTGGTTCATTTTCGTTTTCGTCAAAGTTTGGAACAAAATCAACTGTGTCCTTGTTTATATCTCTTAGCATTTCTTCTGCAAGCTTAGTCATTCTTACTTCTGTATAACGCATAGCTGCAGCGCCGTCGCCATCAATATTACCAAAGTTTCCTTGTCCATCAACTAGTGGATATCTTGTGTTAAAATCTTGTGCAAGTCTTACTGTTGCTTCATAAATAGATGAGTCACCATGAGGGTGATACTTACCCATTACATCCCCAACAAGTCTTGCTGACTTTCTGTAAGGTCCACCTGATGCAAGGTTAAGTCCTTGCATGCCGTATAAAATTCTTCTGTGAACTGGTTTTAGTCCATCGCGTACATCAGGAAGTGCTCTTGCAACTATTACAGACATTGAATAATCGAGGTAAGAAGACCTCATCTTTTTATTAATATCTACATCAAGTATTCCTGATTCTATAAATTTATTTTCAGTCATCTTTCACCCCTATGCATCTATATAATCTGCATAAATTGCATTTTCTGTTATAAAATCTCTTCTTGGCTCAACATCAGTTCCCATTAAAATTGAGAAAGTATCGTCAGCTTCTGTTAAGTCATCGATGTTTACCTTTAAGAGAAGTCTGTTGTCTGGATTCATTGTAGTTTCCCAAAGTTGTTCTGGGTTCATTTCACCAAGACCCTTATATCTCTTAATATTTATCTTTGCGTCCTTGTATTCTTTAAGGGCAAGTCTAAGTTCCTTTTCATTGTGACAGTATCTAAGGATTTTAGTTCCCTTTTCTATTCCATAAAGTGGAGCTTGAGCAACATATACATGTCCTTCCTCTATGAGAGGCTTCATGTATCTAAAGAAGAAAGTCAAAAGAAGGGTCATAATATGGGCACCGTCCACATCAGCATCGGTCATGATTATTATCTTGTCATACCTTAGCTTATTTATGTCAAATTCTTCTCCAATACCTGTTCCAAAGGCTGTTATCATGGCACGAATTTCAGATGAATTGAGCATTTTATCTAGTCTTGCCTTTTCAACATTCATAATCTTTCCTCTTAGAGGAAGTATTGCTTGGTAGGCTGAATCCCTGCCGTCAGTAGCAGAACCACCGGCAGAATTACCTTCTACTAAGAAGATTTCATTTTTTCCTGGATCATCATTTTGACAGTCTTTAAGTTTTCCAGGAAGAGTCATGGACTCAAGATTATTTTTCTTTCTAGTTAAGTCTCTTGCCTTTCTAGCAGCTTCTCTTGCTCTTCTTGCTGAAAGAGCCTTGTCTAAAATTTGTTTTCCAACTTTTGGATTTTCTTCCAAGAAAACTGCCAAGTCTTCAGATAAAACTGAATCGACAATTCCTCTAGTTTCTGAATTTCCAAGTTTTGCCTTAGTTTGTCCTTCAAATTGTGGATCAGTAAGTTTTACACTTATTACTGCAGAGATTCCTTCTCTAACATCTTCACCAGAGAGATTTTCTTCCTTTTCCTTGATAATATTATTTTTTCTGCCATAGTCATTTAAGGTTCTAGTAAGGGCAGACCTAAAGCCTGAAAGGTGACTTCCACCTTCTTCAGTGTTAATATTATTTGCAAAGGAAAGCACAACTTCTGAGTAAGAATCTGTGTATTGAATTGCAATTTCTACTGCTGTTTCTTCTCTAACTTCATCTATATAAATAATTTCATCGTGAATTGGCTTTTTCTTCTTATTTATAAATTCAACAAAGGATTTAATTCCGCCTTCATAGTGGTAAACTTCATTTAAATCTTTTCTCTCGTCAATAAATTCAATTTTAATGCCCTTATTTAGAAAAGCCATCTCTCTAAATCTTTTAGAAAGAACTTCGTCAGAAAATTCTACAGTTTCAAAGATAGTATCATCTGGCTCAAAATAAATTGTTGTACCAGTATCATCTAATTTAGTTTCCCCAATTACTTCAAGCTCACTTTTTCTTACACCCTTGGAGAATTCTTGTCTGTAGATTTTTCCATCTCTTTTAACAGTTGCAACTAATTTATTGGAAAGAGCATTTACTACAGATACACCTACACCGTGAAGTCCACCAGAAACTTTGTAGGCAGAGTTGTCAAATTTTCCACCTGCGTGAAGAATTGTAAGTACAGTTTCTACTGTAGATTTGCCAGTTTGTGGATGTATAGCAACTGGAATACCTGAACCATTATCAGAAATTTCTACACTTCCATTTTTATTAATTTTAATTATTATGTGATCGCATATGCCGGCTAAAGCCTCATCTATTGAGTTATCTACAACTTCATAAACTAGATGGTGCAAGCCTCTTGGTCCAGTAGAACCAATATACATCCCAGGTCTTTTTCTAACGGGATCTAATCCCTCTAAGACCTGTATGTCCGATGCGTCATAATGTCTTTTGTCCTTTGCCATTTTATCTCCTATTCTAATACATTACTTTACCTTCACTTATTTTATAAAAATTTGCATCAACTGATTTTAAAAAGTCATCAGTTTCTGTAGTAGTAATAAAGGTCTGTAAATCTTTTAATGAATGTAATAAATACCTACTTCTATTGGAATCAATTTCTGAAAAAACATCATCTAAGAGAAGAAGAGGCTTTATTTTATATAAATCTTTAATTAAATCTGCTTCAGCTAATTTTAAACTAAGTACAATGCTTCTCTGTTCACCTTGGGAGCCATAACTCTTAGAAGAAAATTTGTTGATCTTAAAATCTAAATCATCTCTGTGAGGACCAATAGTGGTGTATTTTTTTTCTATGTCCTTTGGAAGAGAATCCTTCATTAGTTTTAAATAACTTTCCATAAGTTCTCTTTCATCTACTAAAACTGGAACTGTGGAAAGATAGGTTATATTTAAATCATCGCCAGAAATTAATTTATAATGCTCCCTTGCAATTTCATTTAACCTCTTAATGGTCTTTAGCCTCATAATAATGATTTTTGTGCCATTTTTTACCATTTCTCTGTCATACACATCTAAAAGATTTTTATCCATATTCACCTTAAGTAGTCTATTTCTCTCGAATAAAAGTCTTCTGTACCTATACATATAAAAATCGTAATTTAAATCGATGTTTGACAGTAAATCATCTAAAAATTTTCTTCTTTCCTTTGGTGAATATTTTATAATATTGAGATCATCAGGATTAAAGAGGACTACAAACCTTGATTTTCTGTAATCCTTGGTGTTTACTTTTTCATCATTGATAAATAATTTTTTATTTTCAAACTTTGAAATTTCAACACGAAAGTCATCTTTATAATCGCCAGTATTAAATCTACTTATTATGCTAGAAGCATTCTCGTCAATATTTATGAGGTCTTTGTCCTTTGGATTTCTAAAGGAGTTTGCCCTTATAGACATATAAATTGATTCAATTAAATTTGTCTTTCCTGAAGCATTTAAGCCATAAAGCACATTTATATTTTCACCAGGAATAAAATCTAAACTCTTGTAATTTCTGAAATTAAAAAGTCTTAGATATTTGAGTTTCATTTCTCACCAATTACAAATTCATTTCCTGCAAAGGAAATTTTGTCTCCTTTGTATAATTTTTTTCCTCGTCTAGTTTCTACTTCTCCATTAACTTTAACAAGTCCATCTAAAATCATAGTCTTTGCAAAGCCACCTGATTCTACAAGTCCTGTAAGTTTTAAGAGAGAATCTAGTTTTATAAATTCAGTGTCTATATTTATAGTTTCCATCTTTACCCCGCAAGTCTTACTGGAAGTACAAGATATATATAAGTCTCATCTTCAGCTTCTGTAATTATAAGTGGATTTACAGAATCTGTGAAATTAAGCACAATATCTTCTGATTCTAAAATTTTTACTCCATCTAAAACATATCTTGAATTAAAGGCAATATCTAAATTTTCATCATGTTCAGATGTCCTAACTTTTTCAAAAACATCTCCAATTTCTGAATTACTCTTGATGTTAATATAATTTTCATTTACATTTAATTTTATAAGATTTGCCCTGTCTTCTCTTGCAAGAAGAGATGCTCTTTCCACTGCAAGTTGAAATTCTCTCTTAGATACAGTAGTAGAAATTTTATTTTCATCTCTTAAAAGTGCACTGTAACTAAAGAATTCTCCGCTTAAAAGAGTGCTATAAAATACAGTTTCATCAAATTTAAAGACTATATTATTTCTTGAAATATTTAAGGCAACATCTATATCGTCATCAATTATTTTTACAAGTTCATTGAGAGACCTTGATGGAATTATAACTTTATTTTCTATTCCAGTTTCCTTAACGAGTTTTTGAATTGCCATTCTAAAACCATCTAGTGCCACAAAGTTTATAAAGTTCTTCTTTATATCCATTAAAACACCTGTAAAGACAATTCTTGATTCATCAGTAGAAACTGCAAAAGTAGTTTTCTTTACAATATTTTTTAAATCCTTAGCAGATATTATTATCTTTATATCATCTTCAACCTTTGGAAGATCTGGATACTCATCTGCTTTTTGAGTAGAAATATTAAAAATAGAATCGCCACATTTTAGGTTCATCGTATAATTTTCTACGCTTATATTTATAATGTCATTTTCAAGTTTTCTGACAATATCCCCAAAGAGTCTGGAATTTATTACGATTTCTCCTTCTCTTTCAACTATAGCCTTTAATTTTGTCTCTATACTTATTTCAGTATCAGTTGCTGTAAGTATTAAGGTATTATCCTTAGCTGTAATTTTTATACCTTCAAGAATTTGCATAGTTGTTCTTTGAGAAATTGCCTTTTGAACTATTGAAATATGTTTTGTCAGTTCTTTTCTGTTAACCTTTATTAGCATTTTTTCCTCCTAGAAAATAGTATATTAATTAGTAATAGTAGTAGGGCTTGTGGATTTGTGTATAAGTCCCTCTAATCTATGAGATAAAATAAAATTTAATATTGATAAACTGTTGATAAGTTTTAAACTTATTGAAAGTTATCAACAATTAAGATTTTATTTCCTTTATTAAATTTGTTATCTCAATTTTAAATATAGGATCATCATCTAAATCCTCTCTTATTTTATCGTAAGCGTGAATTACAGTTGAGTGATCACGACCACCAAATACATCGCCTATTTTTGGAAGACTCAAGTCAGTGAGTTCTCTAGTAATATACATTGCTATTTGCCTTGGATAAGCAATGGCCTTAGTTCTCTTTCTTGAATTTAAATCATCAATTGTAAGCCCATATTTTTTTGCAACTTCAGATTTTATAAATTCTGCAGTAATTTGTTTTTTTGCCTTAGTTTCGTAAATATCACGAAGAACAATGGCAGCAGAATCCACTGAAATTTCAGAATCTGTAAGTTTAGAATATGCCATTACTCGAGATAGGGCTCCTTCAAGTTCTCTAATATTACTTCTTACATTTTCTGCTATAAAATTCATAACTTCTTGGCTAACTTCAAAACCTTCTGAGTCTGCTTTTTTTCTCAAAATTGCAATTCTAGTTTCTAAATCAGGAGGTCCAATATCAACTACAAGACCCCAGGCAAACCTTGAAATCAACCTTTCTTCAAGACTTTTAATTTCCTTAGGTGGTTTATCAGAAGTAAGTACAATTTGCTTGTTTTGCTCGTGAAGTTCATTAAAAGTATGGAAAAATTCTTCCTGAGTCCTATCTTTATCGGCAATAAATTGAATATCGTCAATTAAGAGAAGATCAACCTTCCTATACTTATTTCTAAAGTCTTCGTTTTTATTTGTTTGAATTGAATTAATAAGTTCGTTTGTAAACTGCTCACTTGTAACATATAAAATTTTTTTAGTAGGATCTTGTTCTAGTACAAAATGTCCAATTGCGTGCATTAAATGGGTCTTTCCAAGTCCAACACCTCCATATATGAAAAGTGGGTTTGAAAAGGCATTTTGCGGATTTTCATAATTTTCAGAAACTGCAAGTGCTGCTGCATGAGCAAATTCGTTGCTTTTGCCAACTACAAAAGTCTCAAAAGTATATTTTGGATTGAGCCTTGAGACATTTAAAAATTTCTTATTTATAAGGCCTGCAGGATTTGTGTCACTTGCCTCATCTTCTGAAATAATGCTAATATCAAAATCAATTCCTGTAATTTCCTTTAAGGCATCGCCAACTAAATCGAAATGTCTCTTGTTATTGGCAAGATAATCTCTTATAAAGGGTGATGGAACTGTAATTACAATTTTTTTATTGTCGTAGTCAATTGATTTTGGAAGCATTCTTGAAAACCAAGTGGAATATGTAACTTGAGACATAGATCTTTTTTCAAGTTCTTTTAAGAAAGATTCCCACATAGTGGAAAGTTCTTTGTCCATATTTCCTCCTCATTAACAAATACTATTTGTTTATAATTTTTTGTTTATAAGTAAATCTACATTTGTTAATAGACCTGTGGATAAAAAATTATAAACAAGTAAATTTTAGTAAATTTGTTGATAAATTTCTGTAAATATTTGAAAATTTACTAATTTTAGAAAAATAAAAATAAAATTATCAACACTTTATCAACAGAATGTTAATAACTTTATTTATAAACAATTTTGTTCTTATCTACATACACTTCATATTTATCCACATATATTTTAACAAATAATGGTAGACTTATCAACAAGCTTGGATTTTGAAAGATTTTTTGTTTTGCTTATTTTTTTATGGCACTAGCTATTATTTTATTGATATTTTATTGATAATACTTGACAACTTTCCCATTTGTAAATAAAATGATAAGGATAGAAAGAGGTGAGAACTTTGAAGAGAACTTTTCAACCAAAAAACAAACAAAGAAAAAGAGAACATGGTTTTCGTTCAAGAATGAGAACTAGATCAGGAAGAGCCGTTATCAAGGCAAGAAGAAGAAAGGGCAGAAAGAGACTTTCAGCTTAGGTTTTATAATGAAGGATTGTTATTTAAAAAAGAATAGTGAATTTCAGAGGGTTTATTCTAATAAGAAAATTTCTGGATCAAGATATATCACTCTTTTTACTGTAGAAAATAATAGAGATTATCCAAGGTTCGGCATAACTGTCACTAAGAAAGTTGGAAATGCAGTAAATAGAAATTTTGTTAGAAGAAGATTAAAACACCTTTTAAGGGAGAATTCTCATAAAATAAAATCAGGTTATGACTATGTATTCGTTGCAAAAAAGGATGCCAGTGAATCTGATTTTAAAGACTTTAAGAATTCTTTTTTTTCTGTTTTGAAAAGACAAAAGAAGATGATTAAATGAGTAAAATATGTATGTTATTAATAAGATTTTATCAAAAATTTATTTCCACATATCTTTTACCAGGAAGGCACTGTAGATTTACACCCACTTGTTCACAATACAGTTATGAAGCCTACGAGAAATATGGTTTTTTTAAAGGATCTTATCTAACTATTAGAAGGATTTTAAAATGCCATCCCTTTCATAAAGGCGGTTACGATCCTCTCATTTAATATTGGAGGAATTTATTAATGCATTTAATTAGTTCTATACTTGGTACTTTTGTAAAGTTCATCTATGATGGACTTGCTGCAATGATACCAAATGAACCAGCTCAAGTTTCATATTTTGCACTTTCAATTATTATTGCGACTATTATTATTAAGCTTTTAATTTTGCCACTTAACATTTCTCAAATGAAAAATCAAAAGAAAATGGCAAAAATTCAACCTGAGCTTAAGAGAATTCAAAAAAAGTACAAAAATGATCCGCAAACTTTAGCTGCTAAACAACAAAAGCTTTATAAGGAAAATAATACAAATGTTGCTGCAGGATGTCTTCCTATGATTATAACAATGGTTGTATTAATTGCTTTTTATAGAGTCTTTATAAACCCACAAACCTTTGCTTTTACAGACCCAGGTTTTTATGAAGCCATGAACAAGAATTTCTTCTATATAGAAAATATTGATCATGCAGATACAACTCTAATTATGCCAGTAATAGCTGCTGTTTCAACATTTTTAGTAAGTTTTATTACTACAAAAAACCCTGCTACTCAAGGTGCAGGTGCTGATCAAGCTAAGTCTATGATGACAACTATGATGGTTGTAATGCCAATTTTAATTTTTTCAATGGCGAGAAAATATGCAGCTGGTCTTGTTATTTATTGGACTGTTTCTAATATATTTTCAATAGTCCAACAGCTTATTACTAATAAGATTGTAGAAGAAGAGATTGAAGAAGTTGAGGTTAATGATAAGTAATGAATTATGTAATTAAAACGGGAAAATCCGTAGATGAAGCAGTAAGAGAGGCTCTAAAAGAATTAAATATTTCTAGAGAAAAAGCTGAAATTGAAATACTAGATGAAGGTCAAAAGGGATTTTTGGGACTTATTGGTTCTAAGGATGCCACTGTAAAAGTATGGCCAAGAGAAGACGAAACTAAAAGTATTTTAAATGAAATATTTAATGAAGAAATTGAAACAGAGAAGAGCCAGGAAGCAGTTCACGAAGATGTTGAACTTGAAATCGAAAACAATGAAGTTTCCACTGAAGAAGTTCAAGAAGTTATTGATGTAGAAGAAGGAACAAAGAGCATTGAAGAAGAAAACCAAGAAATTTTAGATGCTGCCAGAGAATTTATTTCAAAAATTCTTGATACTTTTGAACTTGAAAACAGCGTGGAAATGGAACTTAAAGATAATGTTCTAACTATTAATGTCAATGGAGATGAAAATAGACTAGGTATTTTAATTGGAAAAAGAGGTGTAACTCTTGATTCAATTCAATATATTTTAAATTTGATAGTCAATAAAAAATCTTCAAGATATATTAGAGTCAACTTAGATTCTAGTGGTTATAGAGAAAAGAGAAAAGAAACTCTTATAAATCTTGCAAAGAAAATGGCTAATAAGGTAACAAAAACTGGTAGGTCAGTTAAACTTGAACCTATGAATTCTTATGAAAGAAAAATTATCCATACAGCCTTGCAAGATTATGAAGGAGTGCTTACACACTCTGAAGGTAAAGATCCTTTTAGAAAAGTTGTAATTCAAAAGGAAAGAAAATATTAAAAAGAAAATATTTATGAGGGCTTTATTTTAAAAGCCTTCTTTTTTATTTCCTTTAATTGTAGTAATATAGTTTAAAAGGACTGATTTTATGGGAAATTTAAATGATACTATTGCTGCAATTTCTACTGCAATTGGCGAAGCTGGCATTGCCATTGTAAGAATGAGCGGCGACGATTCAATAAATATAATAGATAAGATTTTTGTGTCTGCAAGTAAAGTTAAGATGGCAGAGGCTGAAAACAGAAAATTTTTGTATGGTCATATTTGTGACGGTGACAAAAAAATTGATGAAGTTTTAGTTGTTAAGATGAAGGGACCTCACTCCTACACTGCAGAAGATATTGTAGAAATCCACTGTCATGGCGGCGTCGTTTCTGTGAAGAGAATTTTAAATTTAATTCTCTCAAAAGGTGCAAGGCTTGCTGAAAAAGGCGAGTTTACTAAGAGAGGATTTTTAAATGGTAGGATTGATTTAACCCAAGCTGAAGCTGTAATTGATCTAATTAAAGCTAAGACAGACATATCCTTTGACCTTGGTTTAAATCAACTTGGTGGAGCCTTAAGCGAAGTTTTAAATAAGTTAAAGGATGAACTTGTTTCCATGCAGGCTCTAATTGTGGCAAACATCGATTTTCCCGACGAAGATATAGAAGATGCTGCCTACAACGACCTCCTCGACAGAAGTAATAAGATTTTAGACAAGATGGATAAGCTTCTTGAAAATTCTAAAAACTCTAGGCTGTTGAGAGACGGCATAAACACAGTAATTCTTGGCAAGCCAAATGTTGGCAAGTCTTCTCTTTTAAATGGTCTATTAAAGTACGACAGGGCAATTGTAACAGACATTGCAGGAACGACTAGAGATGTAATTGAGGACTACATCAACTTAGATGGAGTTCTCTTAAAAATTTCTGACACTGCAGGCATTAGAGAGACTGAGGATGAAGTTGAAAAAATTGGCGTAAATATTGCAAGGGAAAAGTTAAAGGATGCAGATCTTGTAATTGCAATTTTTGATATTTCAAGAGACTTTGACCAAGACGACAAGGAAATTTTAAAATTAATTGAAAATAAAAAACATATTATCATTTTAAACAAGGATGACTTAGAACAAAAGATCTCTGATGATGAAATCGAAAAATATTTTAAAGATGATTATTTGAGACTTTCAGTTATGGAAAATGAATCTGTTATGAAGGTGGAAAAACTCATTATAGATTTGTTTTTTGATGGAGAGCTTCAAATTTCCTCCGATACAGTGCTTTCTAATTTAAGGCATATAAATGCATTAAGGGAAGCAAAAAAAGAGCTTTTAGAGGTAAATGAGAGCCTAAATAAAAGGGTGTTTTTAGATTTAATTGAAGTTGACCTTGAAAATGTAATTGCTCACATTTCTGAAATAACAGGAACAATTACTACAGAAGATATTTTGGACAGAGTATTTTCTGATTTTTGTATAGGAAAGTAGGTAAAGATGTCAGATATTAAATATTTTGAAGCTGGAGATTTTGACACAGTAGTAATTGGGGCAGGTCACGCAGGAAGTGAAGCTGCTCTTGCCTCTGCAAGACTTGGTGCAAAAACTCTTTTACTTTGTATAAACTTGGATTCCATTGCACAAATGAGCTGTAACCCCAATATTGGCGGCACAGGCAAGGGACACCTGGTGCGTGAAATCGACGCCCTTGGCGGAGAAATGGCAAAAAATATAGATAAGACTTTTATCCAATCCAGAATGCTTAATACTTCAAAGGGTCCAGCAGTTCACTCACTTAGAGTTCAAGCCGATAAGAGAAAGTATCATGAAGAGATGAAGAGAGTTTTGGAAAATGAAGACAATCTCTATCTTGTGCAAGACGAAGCCATTAGAATTTTAAAAGATGGCAACAAAGTTACTGGAGTATTGACTAAAAATGGCGCAAAATACAATACTAAATGCGTTGTAATTTGCTCTGGAACTTATCTAAGGTCCAGGGTATTTATGGGAGAAGTAAATTATTCTTCTGGTCCAAGTGGTTTCGGTCCAGCTAATTATCTTTCAGAAAGCCTTGAAAAAGATTTTGGAATGAAGCTTAGAAGGCTTAAAACTGGTACTCCTGCAAGAGTTTTGAGAAAATCAATAGATTATTCAGTCATGACAGAACAACATGGAGACGAAAAAATTGTTCCCTTTTCTTTCTTAAACATAGATAAGGAATATGACATTGACCAAGAGCTTTGTTATCTAACTTATACTACAAAGAAATGCCACGATATTATAAGAGAAAACATTGGAAGATCAGCCTTGGCACTTGGCGATATTGAGGGAAAGGGTCCCAGATACTGCCCATCAATTGAAGATAAGGTAACAAGATTTGCAGATAGAGATGCCCATCAAGTTTTTATTGAACCAGAAGGACTTACAACTGATGAAATGTATATCCAAGGAGTTTCCTCTTCCCTACCAGTAGAAATTCAACAAGAATTTTATAAAGAAATAATTGGAATGGAAAACTGCAAAATTTTAAGACCTGCCTATGCCATTGAATATGATGCAATTGATGCAACTCTTTTAAAGAGAAGCTTGGAGCACATGGACTACGAGGGACTATTTTTTGCAGGACAAATTAACGGTTCTAGCGGCTATGAAGAAGCTGGATGCCAAGGAATTGTTGCAGGAATAAATGCAGCTTTAAAAGTTCAAGGAAAAGAACCATTTGTCCTAGATAGATCAGAGGCTTACATTGGAGTTTTAATAGACGATTTAGTTACAAAAGGAAGCCTTGAACCTTATAGAATGATGACTTCAAGAGCAGAATATAGACTTACACTAAGGCAGGACAATGCCGACTTGAGACTTACTCAAAAAGGAAGAGACATTGGACTTGTAGATGATGAGAGGTATGAGGCTTATCTCTACAGAAAAAATGCAATTGAAGAAGAAATTGCTAGAATTAAAAAGATTCAAATTAACCCAACTGCAGAAAATAACAGAATTCTTGAAAACCTAGGCTCAACTGAAACTCAAAACTCCTTTTCGCTTTATGAGCTCATAAAAAGACCTGAGCTTGACTACAAAAAGCTAGAAGTTTTTGACAAGGACAGACCTTTTGTCCGCGACGATGTAATAAGAAATATTGAAATAGAAATAAAATACGAAGGCTACATCAAAAAGCAAGAAATACAAATTAAACAATTTAAAAAGCTTGAAAATAAAAAGCTTTCAAAGGATATTGACTATAAAAATATGGACGGACTTAGAATAGAAGCGAGAGAAAAACTTTCAGACATAAGACCAGAATCAATTGGTCAAGCTTCGAGAATAACTGGAGTTTCACCAGCAGATATAAATGTACTTTTGATACACCTTGAACAAATGAGGAGAAAAAATGTTAATTGATTACATGGAAGATTTCGGTCTGGACACGAAAAATATTGATAAATTTGAAAAATATAAAGAATTAATTCTCGAATACAACAAGCACACCAATCTCACAAGAATTACTGAAGAAGATGATTTTAATGTAAAGCATTTTTTGGACTCACTTAGTCTATTTAAGACTGGTTTATTTGATGGAGAGAAAAAAATCATTGACATTGGAACTGGCGCAGGCTTTCCGGGACTACCCTTAAAGCTTTACAATGAAGATCTGGACATAACACTACTTGATTCTCTCAGAAAGAGGATTGATTTCTTGAATGGAGTGATAGAAGAGCTTGGCCTTACAAAGATAAAGGCAATTCATGCAAGGGCAGAAGAAATTGCAAGGACAGAAGATTATAGAGAACAATACGACCTTGCAGTATCAAGAGCTGTTGCAAATCTATCAACTCTTACAGAATATGCCATGGGCTTTGTAAAAGTTGGTGGATATTTTATTTCTCAAAAGGGTCCGGAGTATGAAGAAGAATTAAAAAACGCAAAAAAAGCAATAGAAGTAATGGGCGGAGAAGTTCAAAATGTCCTTCACACTCCCCTACCTAATGACATTGACCACTATATAATTGTCATAAAAAAGGTTAAACACACAGATAAAAAGTATCCAAGAGGCGGAGGAAAGCCAAGAAAGTCTCCACTATAATAATATAAAGAGGTTAAAAAAGAAATGCTCTACATAGAGCATGAAGGCAAAAATAAAAAATGCTCCACGTAGAGCCTAAATAAAAAATAAAAATGCTCCACATAGAGCTAAGCTTCAAAATAAATTTTTGGAGCTTATTTTTTTTGCTTAATCTTTCAAAAAATTTTCAAACATGGTATTATTAATAATATAGAAATGAGGTAAAAAATGTCTGTTGTAATTACAGTTTTTAATCAAAAAGGCGGAGTTGGCAAAAGCACCACCGTCATAAATTTAAGCTCAGCACTGGCTTTGAGAGGCAAAAGGACTCTTATAGTCGACATGGATCCTCAGGGTAATGCAACATCAGGGCTGGGTCTATACGAGTTTCAAAATATGATTTACGACTTTGTCATTGACGAAGAGATTGATTCAATTTATAAAACTTCCTTTAATAAACTTGACATCATCCCATCTAGTGGAGAATTTGCTGGTGTGGAAATTGAACTTGCAAGATACGATGATTGGCAATACAAGTTGAAGAAGATGATAGATAAAGTAAGAAACGACTATGATTTTGTAATCATTGACTCCCCTCCTTCACTGGGAATCTTATCTATGATGTCTTTAGTGGCAAGCGACAAAATACTCATCCCTGTGCAATGCGAGTACTATGCCCTTGAAGGAGTCTCACAACTCATGGATACAATCACTCTTGTGAGAGATAATTTTAATCCAAATTTGAGCATCTTGGGTGTTGTAATGTGCATGCACGATGGAAGGACTAACCTTGCCAATCAAGTTGTGGAAGAAGTGGAAAAATTCTTTAAGGACAAAGTTTTTAAAACTTTTATACCAAGAAATGTTAGGCTGGCAGAGGCACCAAGTTTTGGAATGAACATATTTGATTATGACAGCAAATCCAAGGGAGCAAAGGCATATACAGATCTTGCCAAGGAAGTAATAGGTGAAATAGATGGCTAAAAAAACAGGACTAGGAAGAGGAATTGGAAATTTCTTATCATCTAGCGAAAAAATAAGAGAAGTTATAGAAGAAGAGACTTCAAAATTAATGGAGGTTGACCTAGCTGACATTGTTCCAAATGAAGATCAGCCAAGAAAAAATTTTGACATAGATGAGTTAAAAGATCTATCAAAATCCATTGAAAAATATGGAGTAATTCAACCCCTACTTCTCAAGAAAAAGGATGAAAAGTATGAAATTATAGCTGGAGAAAGACGATATAGAGCTGCGATAGAGGCTGGACTTACAAGCGTTCCTGCTATTGTAAAAGATGTTTCTGACGAAATTTCAAGCAGAATTGCAATTATAGAAAACATTCAAAGAAAAGATTTAAATCCAGTAGAAGAAGCCATGAGCTACAAGCATCTTTTGGATTCACAAGATTTGACACAAAAGGAACTTGCAGATGAGATTGGCAAGAGTAGACAATATATTGGAAATACAATTAGACTTTTAAAACTTGACCCAAGAGTTTTAAAACTACTGGAAGAAGAAAAAATTAGCACATCTCATGGAAAAAATTTGCTCTCTATTAAAGATGGCGACAAGCAGTACAAGGAAGCTATGAAAATTATCAAGCACTCCCTTCCTGTTAACGACAATAGTGGAAACACAAGCTCAGATAAGAGAGAGGTTGTGGATATTTTCATGGAAGACCTAAGAAATGAAATTGAGAGAACACTTGGAACTAAGGTAAGCATCAAAAAAAGAGGAAAAATCGGAAAGATTGAAATAGAATATTATGGTGATGAAGACTTATCAAGGATTGCAGATTATATTTTGCAGAGGGCTTTGTGACATATGAAGAGATTTTATACAACATATTTAGTATCAGCCTTTTCAGATAGGGCCTTTATGGGAAATTCAACAGGAGTTGTAATTGACGACGGGAGACTCACTGATCTCGACATGGAAAATATTGCCAAGGACATAAATCAATCTGTAATTGTTTTTGTAAGAGAACTGGATAGAGACCGTTATTTGACGAGATTTTTTACTCCTCATGGAGAAATTAACTTGTGTGGACACGCCACTGTTGCAACTTTTTATGCTCTCGCAGAAAATGAATATATTAAAAGCGAAGATGAAGGCATAAAGAAAATTATTCAGCACACAAAAATTGGAAAGATCCCAGTTGAGCTTGAGTATAATGATGGAAAAATCCAAAATGTCTACATGAATTTAGATGTTCTCTTAGAAGAAAAATTTGAGGACCAAGATAGAATTTTAAAGATTTTAAATTTAAAGAAGGAGGATATTGGACTTGAAATCTGCGAAAATTTGACTATGGAAAAGATTTCAACAGGAACTTGCGACATTCTAGTGCCTGTGAAAGATGAAAGAGCCCTATCTTCAATCCTTCTCGATAAGAAAGAGGCACTAAAAATTTCAGAGAAAGAAAATATAATTTCTATTCACGCCTTTACAACAAGTGATGGAAAAGAAATTAAACAGAGAACTTTTTCTCCAATAATTGGTGAAGACGAAGAGTTTGGAAGTGGCACATCAACTGCTGCAACCATGTATTATTTAAGCTCAAATAAAATCACTGAAGAAAAGAATATTACAGCGATACAGGGCGATTACATTGGAAGAATTTCTAAGGTATATACAAGTTTAGCTGATAGAGAGAATAGAGTTCGCGTTGGGGGAAGAGCTTACGTATTTATGAATGGAGTTTTATATATATAATGACGAGAAAAGGAAGAAAATCAAATAAATCAAAAATTGTTCTCTTCATATTTTTTGTGGTGATTATGTTTTTTGGAGTGAGTCTAGTTTCATCGCGAAATAAAATAGTTGATATCAATCCAAAAGATGTAGATTACATCGAAATAATCGGATTTAAGACAGATAATATGAAGACGATAAAGGAAGATAAAACAGTAAATAAAATAGTAAAAGATTTAAATGGTTTGAGAGGAAAACAAGCAAATAAGGACACAAATGCTGAGATTGCAAACTATATAAATGTCTACTTTACAAGTGGAAACAAGATTTCCTTTGTGAAGACTGGACTTACTATTAGAGTAAACAATATTTATTACAATATCAGTTCAAAAGATTCAAAAATGATTGATAATATTATAGAAAAATATGGAAGATAAAAAAAAGCTGGCTTTTATAAGTCAGCTTTTTTCATATAAAATGGAGCTGATAGGCGGATTTGAACCGCCGACCTATTGATTACGAATCAATTGCTCTACCAGCTGAGCCATATCAGCAAAGATTAAAATAATTATAGCACTTATTGGAAAAAAGTTAAATTGCAAAAAACTCTATCATTAATGATATAATAAGGATGGTGATTAAATGAAATACATAATGGCATTTGATGCAGGTACAACATCTGCAAGAACTATAATTTTTGATAAAAAAGGGAATCCAGTATCAGTTGCACAAAAGGAATTAATTAAACACTTTCCAAAGCCTGGCTATGTTGAAGAAGAAGCAGAAGACCTTTGGTCAAAGCAAATTGGTACTGCAGTGGAAGCTATGTCTCGTAAGGGAATTGACCCAAAGGATATTGCTGCAATAGGCATAACAAACCAAAGAGAGACGACAATTGTCTGGAACAAAAAGACTATGGAGCCAGTCTACAACGCCATAGTTTGGCAATGTAAGAGGACTTCAAAATATTGCGAAGAGTTAAAAGAAAAGGGTCTTGAAGAAAAAATAAAAGAAAAGACAGGCCTGGTAATAGACCCCTATTTTTCTGCCACAAAAATCAGATGGATTCTTGAAAATGTAGAAGGCGCAAGAGAAATGGCAGAGAGAGGAGAACTGTTGTTCGGAACAGTAGAGACTTATCTCATCTATAAACTCACAGACGGCGAAGTTCACATAACTGACTACACAAATGCGTCAAGAACCATGTTGTTTAACATAAAAGAAAAGAAGTGGGACGAGGAACTATTAGAAATTTTTGATATACCTAAGTCCATGCTGCCAGAAATAAAAAATTCAAGCGAAGTCTATGGCAAGAGCAAGTCAAAATATTTGGGATGCGAGATACCAATTGCAGCAGCAATAGGCGACCAGCAGTCATCACTTTTTGGCACAGCCTCCTTTGAAAAGGGAATGGCAAAATCCACTTTTGGCACAGGTGCCTTCATACTTATGAATACTGGCGACCAGCTTATAAGGTCACAAAATGGACTTGTATCAACAATTGCCTGGTCCATAAATGATGAGGTTAAATATGCCCTTGAAGGTTCAATTTTTGAAGCAGGCTCTTGCATTAATTTCTTGAGGGACAACTTAAGAATACTTGACCAGGCAGACGACTCAGAATACATGGCGAGCAAGGTAAAAGACACTAACGACTGCTACTTTATACCAGCCTTTACAGGACTAGGTGCACCCTATTGGGACCAATACGCCAGGGGATCTATAGTTGGCCTCACAGGATCAGTCAATAAATATCACATAATAAGGGCAGCCTTGGAGTCAATAGCATACTTAAGCTGCGATGTAGTGGAAGCCATGCAAGAAGATTCAAATACAAAAATTAAATCTTTGAAAGTGGATGGTGGAGTCAGCAAAAATAATTTCTTGATGCAATTTTTATCAGACATTCTTGGAGTTGAAGTCACAAGACCAAAGGTAGTGGAACTTACAGCACTTGGAGCTTGTTATATGGCAGGACTTGCAGTTGGCTTCTGGAAAAATATTGACGAAATAAAAGAAAACAATGAAGTAGAAAAATATTTTGAGCCAATAATGGAAGATGAAGAGAGAGATAAAAAGATGAAGAGATGGCACGAAGCCGTAAAATATTCCATGAACTGGGCAAAATAAATAGAAAAGAAGAAGGAGACCAAAGCCAAATAGACTAGGTCTCCTTTAAATTTAATTTATTTTAAATTATCGATTATGTTATCACGAGATAGCTCTCTCATACCACTTTTTTGTGCTAAGAGTAAACCAATTATTGTTACAATAAAAATAAATAACAAAGGCAAATAATTTATATTAATTAAAATTTCTCTAATAGCAAAATTTACTTCATAAGGACTTCTTTTTGCTCTTGCAAAAACTGATAAGGCAAATACAAATGCATAAATAGCAAGAATTCTTGTAATTAAAATTTTTAGCTCATTATTTATCATTTTTCTAATTTGCAAATCATTCATACCTGCAGTGGAAAGAAGATTAAATTCTTTTTTTCTCGCTCGCAAATTTCCATGAAAAGAATTATAGGCGTTGGATAGGGCAATAATTAAGAATATTATTTGAATTCCAAAACTTAATAGATTTTCATTTCGGCTTTGCTCAGAGTCTATAGCTTTTCTTGTGATGTCAGAAAAGATTGAATAATCTGATTTTTGAAAATATGATGTGATTATTTTTATTGCATCTTCAGAAACATCTTTTAAATTTTCCTTTGCTTTTATTTTTACAATAAATTTATTTGCAGGATTAGCTGGGTCGTTCCCATATTTTTTTATAAACTCATCAAAAGAATTTTCATTTGTGATAATATAAATTCCAAGTCCTAGATGTTCTTCTAATTCGTAAGGGAATTCTTTTATATTAGATAAATTATTAATATTAATAATTTTTCCACCATCATAATATCTCAGATTTATAGTATTATTTTTTGAGTCAGTTAAAGGAATATATTTTCTAAATTTATAGGGAGTAAAATTATTTTTTGGTGTTTTGTTTAACAAAAGAAAGTTACTTTCTTCTGTCAAATTATTTTCCTTTTTAATTTTGTTAAAATCCTCCTTTGAAAGAGCAAGTATTCTAACAAAGTAATCTTCTGACTGACTTTTATTTTCTAAATCATTTTCAAATTTATTTGATAAGAAATTTTTGTTATCGGATTTATAGAACTTAAAATCTTTTTCTTCAAAAATGTGAATTTCATCTACAAAACTTATATTTTTCAGATCATCAACCATATTTTTATTTAATCTTGAATCAGAAAAAAGATAAGCTTCAAAATTATAAGGGTCATCAAATTTATTATATTTTGCGTTCATGTTTCTATAAGAAACAGATACTAAAAGAACATTCATGGCAATAGCAGATAACAAAATGGCAATTGAAATCACTTTATAAGTATTTTTGTAAGTTTTAAAATAATCCTTTGCGAGAGTTTTTTCTATGCTGCCTTTAATTTTTGATTTGCCTTGTTTTTTCTTTTTGGGATCTAATCCATTTAAACCTTCAACTATATTTATTTTTGAACTTTTTCTAGCAGGCACGATGGCAGAGATATACACCATTAGCAGTGAGAAAAATAAAATTATAAAGATTGATTTAATATCTGGAGTATAGAATTTAAAACCATGCATTTCTAAATTATCACTTAAAATTTTAGACATATTTTTATAACTTATGCGGTTGTTAATATACATGAGATATGTCAAAAAAATAGCATTTAAGTAAGACAAAAGAGTTCCAACTAAAATGGGAAAAATTGAAATATTAAAAGCCTTTAGCTTCACAAGTTTTTTGGTTTGTTTTTCCGTCATGCCTGAAGATTTTAAGAGAGCAAGCTCTTTTATATCTCTATTATTGTAAACATTAAAGGAGCCATAAATCATAACTGCAAAGAGTAGAATTAGGATAAAGAATAGTCCAAAAGATTCAATAAATGAATTTACAACTCTTTTTGGTGGGATAATTCCCTTTGGAAATATCATCTTTGACTCCAAAAGAGATGCGTTGTAAAAAAGTTGACCCTTGTCTAGGGCTTTCTTTTCATTAATATTTAACTCTTTTAGAATTTTTCTGGTATTGGTGTAAGTATCTCTTGGATTTTTGTACCAGATATAGGCAAAATAGCTTTCACCCTTTTTAAAATCGAGACCCTTACTATCATCAAAATAAGAAAAAGCAACTGGATCTTCAAAAGAAAAGGAAAAATCTTCGTAAACACCAACAATTTTATAATTTTTCTCATTAATTTTAATGTTTGAAGCAATTTTATAATTTATGTTTTTATTTAGGAATTGTTTTGTAACAACTATTTCTCTTGAATTTTTTGGATTTCTTCCATCAATTAAGTGAGTGTCTATATTTTCAAGAAAATATTTTGATTTCTCATAGATAATAAGACCTATATCAGTTGAAATTATTTTATCATAATGGACTTTTTCAATATCCTTATTTTTTTCTAATAGATCGTAGCTTTGTTTGTCGATTTCTGAAAGAGAAACTTCATAATCTCCAACTGTGTTTTTTAAGTATTTAATTTGTGATTGTCGCAAATCGCTTAAAATAAATACAATGGTTCCAAGTAAAATTACAGCGAGCAATATAGAAACTCTTGTGGCAAAAGTATCTTTTTTATTGTTTTTTATGGATGAGTTTGCAAGTTCATTTATAATTTTCATTGCAAGCCTTCTTCCAACAAAGACAATCTTCCGTCTACCATTTTATAAACCTTGTTACAGGCATTTGCAACTTTCTCATCATGAGTTATTATCATGATAGTGGAATTAAGCCTTTGATTTACTAGCTTAAAAAGGGAAATTATTTCCTCAGAATTTTTTCTATCTAAATTTCCTGTAGGCTCGTCAGCTAAAACTATGGCAGGTCTTGTTATAAGACTTCTTGCTATGGCAACTCTTTGCTGTTCGCCGCCAGATAGTTCTCTTGGAAATCTATTTAACTTATCCTTTATCCCGAGAATCGAAAGAATTTCATCAAAATATTCTTGGTCAACTTTTTTGTCGTCTAAAAGTATTGGCAATAAAATATTTTTTTTAACATTAATATTTGGAATTAAGTTAAAAAACTGATATATAACTCCAATATTTCGCCTTCTGAAAATTGTAAGATCTTCCTTATTAAGTTTTGTAATATTTTTATCTTCAATAAAAATATCTCCACTACTTGGCTTGTCAACACCAGCAAGAAGGTGCAGGAAAGTTGATTTTCCAGAGCCACTGTCTCCGATTATAGCAACTAAATCACCTTTAGAAAGATTAAAATTTACATCAACTAGTGCTTCTACTTTGACTTCAGCATCGTAAACTTTTGTCAAATTATTTGTCTGTAAAATAAACATATTTGCCTCCTTTTCCTCATATTAACAAAATAAAGTGACTAGTCAGTGACACATATAATGAAGAATTATATAGTTATTTATAAAATCTCATCTCGAAGGTATTATAATTTTTTTCGCGATTATAAATTAAGTCGCCATTTTCTTTATTTAATATAGTTTTTGCCATTGGAAGTCCAATGCCATAGCCTTGACTGTTTGGGTCAGATTTATAAAATCTCTGCATAGCTTTTTTTAAAGTATCCTTACTCATACCTGGAGAGAAATCTTTGACAAGGATGCTTTTAAATACATTGCTTTCTCTAAGTATAATTTCGATATTATTCTCTGGGCTTGCTTCAATTGCATTTTTGCAGATATTTAAAATTGCCTCATGGGTCCATTTTTTATCGCAATTTAAAATAAAATCATCACCAAAAATTTTAACTTCATAATTTTTTATACCAAAGTAAGAATCTAAATCCTCTTTTACAGTTTTTAGCAATTCCAAGACATTTACATACTCTAAATTAAACTTTGTTATATCAGAATCAAGGGAAGCCAGCTTTAAAAGAATGTCTGTCAAATTTTCAAGCCGATTTATATTATTTCTTATTAACAAAATATATTCATCTATATTTTCTTTGTCTTCTTCAATTAAATCCAACATCAACAGAATACCTGTTAAGGGAGTTTTTATTTGATGGGCAAGATCTTCTGAGTAGTCTCTTAAAACCTTTTGTTTCTCTTTTGAATTTTCAATTATATTTTTATTTTCTAAAATAATTTTTGTAATTTCATCTTTAAGTTTTCCAAATTCACCATCATTTTTTTTATAAACTTCCTTGTTTGGATTTAAAGAGTGAATTAAATTTATAATTTCGTCAATTTGATCATTTATTTTCTTATTTTTATTTCTTTCAAATAAAAATAGAAAGGCAAAAATGAAGATATTCAAAATTATAAAATAAAAAAGAGTGATCATGTCAAATCGTGGACTTATGCAAACGATAAGCATTGATAAAATAATATTAAAAGCAATTAAAAATAAATATTTTTTATAATTTTTCATTTTTTTACGCTCTCTTCAATATCTAGTTCCGACCACTTATAGCCAAATCCTCTTATAGTTTTAAGGTATTTTTCATAATCAGGACCCAATTTTTTTCTAAGTCTTTTAATTGTTACAGAAAGAGTATTATCATTTATTTCATAAAAATCATTTTGCCAAATGTTATCTAAAATAAAATCTCTTGGCAAATTTTCATTTTTGTGTGCGATAAAAAGTTTTAAAAGGGCATATTCTTTTATATTTAAATCCAAATTTTTGCCGCTTAATTCTGCAGACTTAATATCATCATTTAAAGTCAGGTCTTTAAAAATAATTTCTGTTTTATGCCCAGTCCTTTTCAAAACATTTTCAATTCGAGCTTTCAAAACAGGAAGAGAAAAAGGTTTTGATATGTATTCATCTGCACCTTCTGAAAATCCTTTTAGAATATATTTTTCATCGTTTTTAACGGTTAGCATTATAATAGAAATTTTTGAAAAACTTCTTACATATTTCAAGTAATCAAATCCATTTCCGTCAGGTAGATTTACATCTAAAATAATTAAATCAAATTCATTTAAAGAAAGACCTTCAGTGGCAGAAATAGTTTTAAAAATTTTTACGGAATATTTAAATTTTTCAAGATATTTTTTTATAGCAAAAGATATTGTATTGTCATCTTCTAACAAGAGTATTTTTAACATATTATCTCCTTTATTCTTATCTTTAATTTTATTATATATTATTAATTTAAAAATCCAAAAATATTATGGTAACTTATTTTTGTTTGCAACAATAAGTTACCTATTTTAATTGTAAAAAATTTTAAAAAATGAGTTTGAAAAATACTATTAGGATAAGGTTATCGTTTTTTGTTATAATATATTTGTTAAAAATAAATTATGAGGGGATTTTATGGATTATAATAAATTTTTAAGAGAGAAAATGGTGCCTGCCTTCGGCTGTACTGAGCCCATAGCTTTAGCATATGGTGCCAGCCGTGCAAGATTTCTTTTAGGAGAGGATCCTGAAAAAATTAGTGCTAAGTTATCGGGCAATATTATTAAAAATGTAAATAGCGTCAAGGTGCCAGGCACTGATGGAAGAAAGGGAATAGAAATTTCTCTTGCTGCTGGAGCTTTTCTTGGCGATTATACTAAGAATCTTGAAGTTTTATCAGGCGCTGATAAGTCTAAGCTTAACACCCTAGATGATTTAATAGAAAAGGGTCTCGTTGACATAGAACTTGTTCACGAAATTAAGGGACTGTACATAGATATAATTATGGAGAAGGCTGACAAAAAGTCTCGGGTGATTATAAAGGATTATCACACAAACATTATTTACGAGAGCCTAAATGATAAGGTGATCTTTGAAAAGAAGGACCTAGAGGAAGTTGAAGAAAATAAAATTGACTTGTCCTTTGATAAAATTTATGATTTTGCAAAAAATGGAAATTATGACAGTATAATAGATGTCTTGGATAAAGAAATAGACTACAATTATTCCATAGCCAAAGAGGGCATTGAAAACCCATGGGGCGCAAATATTGGCAAAATGGTCTTGGAAGATGCAGAAAATAATTACAAGGATAAATTAGTTGCCTATGCTGCCGCAGGCTCTGACGCTCGTATGTCAGGCTGCGAAAAACCTGTTGTCATAAATTCGGGATCTGGCAACCAGGGCATAACAGTTTCTGTTCCAATAATTATCTACGCTAAGGACCATGATATTGACAAGGACAAGTTATATAGGTCTCTAATTTTTGCAAATTTAATTGGCCTTTACATAAAAGAAGGCATAGGCGAACTATCTGCCTACTGCGGAGTGGTATCTGCAGCGTCGGCTTCTGTATGCGGTATAGCCTTTATGAAGGATGAAGATAGGGATCTCATAAAAGAAATTTTAACAAACGCCCTTGCCACAAATTCAGGAATTATTTGCGACGGTGCCAAGGAGTCCTGTGCCATAAAAATTGCATCCAGCCTAAAGATGTCCCTTCTTGCTTACAGGCAAGCCAAGGAAGGCAACTCCTTTAAACCAGGAGATGGCATAGTAAAGGGCGATGTTGATGAGATGATAAAAACTGTTGGTCACATAGCCATGGAAGGCATGAAAGAAACAGACGAAGTAATTTTGAGGGAAATGATTGGAAAATAAAATAGCAAATAATAAAGACGAGGTTTTATGCCTCGCCTTTTTCTATAAATTTTGCAATTATTTTAAATTTTATTTTTCTACAACTTTATAGCCCATGTCCCTTAATATTCCTGTGACAGAATTTTCTGGCACAAGGTGGGCTGAACCTATTAGGATAAAGTAAGTGTTTTTGCCATCTTTTTTTAACAAGCCGTCAATTTTTTTCGCCATGCCCTTGTCTCTTTCGCTGGAGAGTGCCTGGCTAAATTTTTCTGAGGCTTCGTCGCCCTTAACTGATAAGATTGATTTCATCTTATCCCTGTCGCCACTTTGCCAAGCCTCAAGTATCTTGTCCAGGCCGGAATTAATATTTTTGTAGCCATTTCTTTCGATTTCACTTGTTAGGGACTCAATCATCCTTATATAGGCTGCCTTGTCAAAGTTTTCCAGGATATTTGATTGATATTCCATGGATTCAAGCTCGTCAATTTGGATTTTATTTAAGAGACTCAGTGACATAAAGTAGGACTCAATGCCAAAGCTTGCCTTTGGAGATTCAGGTGCTGGGTCAGAGGATAGGGCGTTATAAAC
>ERZ1673752.1710-NODE-1710-length-28895-cov-7.294313_pt1 | contig 28895 bp, 26 predicted proteins | sample MGYA00580195_ERZ1673752 | MGnify/ENA primary metagenome ERZ1673752 (study PRJEB41218, sample SAMN15661744) | gut metagenome | host: Homo sapiens | place: Canada: London | collected 2015-08-20/2019-03-30 | study: EMG produced TPA metagenomics assembly of...
GAGCTGCGCAGCGTGCCCAAGGAAGCCTCCATGCTCACCGGTGACGAGAACATCGTCAACGTCCAGTTCAGCGTGCAGTACAAGATCAGCGACGCGGTCAAGTACCTGTTCAACATCAGCGACCCCACCAACCTGGTGCGTAACGCCGCCGAGGCCGCCATGCGCGAGGTCATCGGCAACAGCCTCATCGATTCGGCCATCACCGACGGCAAGCTGAAGATCCAGAGCGACGCCACGGTGCTGCTCCAGGAGGTCCTGGACCGCTACGAGGCCGGTATCCAGGTGCTGGCCGTACAGATGCAGGACGTGCATCCGCCGCAGGAAGTGAGCGATGCCTTCAAGGACGTGGCCAGTGCCCGCGAAGACAAGAGCCGCATCATCAACGAGGCGGAGGCCTACCGCAACGCCCTGCTGCCGCAGGCCCGCGGTGAGGCCGCGGCCATCCTCAACAAGGCCGAGGCCTACCGGGTGGCGCGCCTGCAGCAGGCCGAAGGCGAGTCCCGCCGTTTCGACGCGCTGCGCCAGGAATACGAAAAGGCTCCCGACGTGACCCGCCAGCGCCTGTATTACGAAACCATGGAAGAGATCCTGGCCGCTTCCAAGGACAAGACCCTGCTGGACAGCGGGGTCTCCGGCAAGGTGCTGCCGCATATGCCTCTTCCGGGTACGCCCGCTTTCGGCGTCCTGCCCTCGGAGAAGAAATAATGACCAAGAATCCCCTCCTTTACGGTGTCCTGCTGCTGGTGCTGGCCGTTTTCGTGACCCAGTGCTGCTTCACCGTGCACCAGACCCAGCAGGCCCTGGTTCTCCAGCTGGGCGATCCCCTGCCCGAGATCTACCGGCCCGGCCTGCACTTCAAGCTGCCCTTCATCCAGAAGGTCGTCTATTTCGACGCCCGTGTGCTCGACTACGCCGCCAGCTCGCGCGAGGCCTTCACCGTGGACAAGAAGACCATCGTGCTGGACAACTACGCCCGCTGGCGCATCAGCGATCCCCTGCAGTTCTACCGCACCATGCGTACCATCCCCGGTGCGCAGGCCCGCCTGGACGACGTGGTCTATTCGCAGCTGCGGGCCCTGGTGGGCGCCTACACCCTGACCGAGGTGGTCTCCAAGGAGCGCGCCACCATCATGACCCGCGTGACGGAAAAGGTCTCTGACCTCATGAAGCCCTACGGGGTGGAGGTTCTGGACGTGCGCATCAAGCGTACCGACCTGCCTACGGAGAACCAGCGCTCCATTTTTGACCGCATGCGGGCCGAGCGTGAGCGCCAGGCCAAGCAGTACCGTTCCGAAGGCCAGGAAGAGGCCACGCGCATCCGTTCCGATGCCGACCGCCAGAAGGCCCTCATCCTTGCCGAGGCCAACCGTGAGGCCCAGGTGCTTTACGGTCAGGGCGATGCCCAGGCGGCCGCCGTCTATGCCGCGGCCTACGGCAAGTCGCCGGAATTCTATTCCTATCAGCGCTGGCTCGACGCCCTGCGCAAGTCCTTCAAGGAGAACAGCAAGATGGTGCTGGGCAGCCGGGTGCCCTTGCTGGATCTGCAGAAGTAGGTGGACCATGGGCTTTACGGAAATCTACGAACGCATCAAGCTGGCCACCAACTGCCGTACCCAGGTGGAGCTGGCGGAACTGCTCAACATCCGCCAGTCCAGCATCTCGGACGCCAAGCGCCGTGATTCTGTGCCGGGCGACTGGTACATGAAGCTCTTCGAGCGTTTTGGCCTCAACCCCGACTGGCTCAAGTACGGGGTGGGGCCCCTCTATCTGCGTACGGAAAAAGGTTATTGCCCCCAGGAGGCCCCCCAGGCCCTGGCCGAGACCGTGGCCTGCTACGGAGACGACTTTACCCGGTCCACCGTGGTGGACGTTTATGACATGGCCTGTATCTATACGGACGAAGCCCCCAGACCCGCCTTGTCCGTTTCCGGAAGGGTCCCCCTGCCGCAGGCCTTCCTGCGGCCCTCGCTGCAGGTGCTGCGTCTGCGCGGCCAGGCCATGGAGCCCTTGCTGCGCGAAGGTGCCTACATCGGGGTGGACATGGAGGATCTGGCTCCTGTCTCCGGCAGGACCTACGCCCTGTTCGCCCCGCTGGAAGGCGTGGTGGTCCGCCAGGTGTTTCTGGACGGCCCGCAGCAGGGCTATGTCCTGAGGGCCCAGTCCCCGGATTACCCCGAAACGTTCCTGGATGCCGCCCTGTTGCAGCGCCGCATGCTGGGACGTGTGGTCTGGACTTTCCAGGAGGTTTAGCATGAGCATCTCCATCAGGGACGGGCGCGGGGCCCTGCGCCTTGTCCTGTGTGCCCTGTTCTGCCTGTTGCTGGCTGCCTGCGGCGGCAAGGAGCCCGTGGATGACGTGGTGGCCAGCGGCACCGTGATCCTGGAGCCGCCGTCCGCGGATGGCGGCGGCGATGACGGCATCAGGGAGCGTTCCCTCGGGCCTTCCCCCGCGGCTCCGGCTGCGGTGACGCCCGTGGCGTCCCCCGCGCCCAGGACCACCGCACGCCCGTCCGCTCCGGCCGTGGCCCCCGTGTGGCAGGATCTGTCGCGCCGCCTGGCTGCCGACGGCATCTCCGGGCCCAAGGTGGACGCCCTGCTGGCGGGCCTGCCCGCCACGCCCACCCAGTCGCCCATGGGCCGCAAGATCAAGGCCCTCTACAATCGCAAGTTCTTTCCCGCGCCGCCTTCGGACAAGCCGCAGGCGCAGTATTACAAGGGCGTGGTCACGGACGCCAACGCGCGTCTGTGCCGCCAGTTCATCACGGCCAACAGCAAGGCCTTCCGTCAGGCGGAACAGCGCTACGGCGTTCCTTCGTCCATCGCGGCGTCCCTGCTGTTCGTGGAGACCCGCCTCGGCAAGGTGCTGGGCGATACCTCGGAGAACGCCTTCTACACCCTGGCCAGCATGGCCGTGAGCCGGACGCCGGAGAGCATCAGCGACTGGCTGCCGCAGCTGCGCGACCATGAGCGGCACATGGACTGGATCGCCGAGACCATGCCCAAGCGTGCGGACTGGGCCTACAAGGAGACCAGGGCCCTGGTGGAACACATGCTGCGCGACCGCGTGCCGCCGGAGCATCTGCCCGGTTCCATCTACGGCGCCGTGGGCCTGTGCCAGTTCATGCCGTCCAATATCGCCACCTACGGTGCGGACGGCGATGGCGACGGCCGTGTGGACCTGTTCACCGTGCCCGATGCCGTGGCCAGCCTTTCCCACTATCTTGCCCGGCACGGCTGGAAGGCCGGGCTTTCCCGCGAGCGCCAGCATGCCCTGCTGATGCGCTACAACCACTCCACGGTCTACGCCAACACCATCATGGCCCTGGCTGACCGTGTCGCCGCTCTGAAGTGAGTCACGGGACGGCAGGTCCGCCTGCCGTCCTTTTTTGACAGGTCGCGCCCCTGGCCACGGATCGTTCCGGCGGCCCTGCCGGGGAGTGCACGCGCCTGCGCCTTCCTTCCTCCTTTCCGGGGCCTTCGGTGCTCCGCAGATCCCTTCCCCCGTTCCTGACATCCTGCTGACGCGCCCCGTGTTGAGTTGTGAACGGTTCCGTCGCGCGGCAGAGCCGCTCCGGCAGGCCCGTGCCTGCTCTCGTGACTGTTCTTCGCGGGCGGGTCCCCTCATCCTTCCTTCGTACAGGGAGCTGACATGACGTTTATCTCGACTTTGCTGAAAGCGGCTGCGGCCCTTTTCATGCTCGTTATCCTGATGTTGCTGGTCCAGCTGGACCTGACGGCCTTCCAGACGGTGGAAGTGCTGGCTCCCGGCTGGGGCTGGCTGGCCTTCGTGTCCCTGCTGGCGCTGGAGGCAGGCGCCGTGCTCTGGCTGGGCCTGGCCTGGTTTGCCCGTGCGCCCCGCCTGGTCTTGCGTGACGATCCCACGGAGGCGGAGCGTCAGGCCTTTGCCCGTGAACTGGAACGCCGCCTGAAGAAGAATCCCCATGTCCGTGCCGCAGGCCTTCGCCCCACGGATGAGCATTTTCTGGAAAAGGCCCTCGACGTGCTGGACGCCCGTGCCGGGGAAGAGATCCGCAACAGCGCCAAACGGGTGTTCCTGGGCACGGCCCTGTCCCAGAACGGCCGTCTGGATGCGCTCATCGTGTTCGTCTCGCTGGCGCGCATGGTCTGGCGGGTCTCCGGCATCTACAACCAGCGTCCCACCCCGGCGGAACTGTGGAGCGTCTACAGCACGGTCTCCTCGGCCACGTTCATTTCCTTTTCCATCGAGGCCCTGGACATCCCCAGGACCATCACCGAGAGCATGAACGAGCTGCTGCCCGCGGTCACGCCCGCCATGGCGGCCTCCAGCGTGCCGCTCATGGGGCCCATGATGCAGCAGTGCACGTCCGCCGTCATCGACGGGGCGGCCAACTGCCTGCTGGCCATCCGGGCCGGTGTGGTCACGCGCAGTGCCTTCCGTTTCGCTGCCCTGGGCAGGGAAGAGGCCCGGCAGCAGGCCTGCGTCCGGGAGGCGGGCACCATGCTGGCGGAGATCTCCCGGGAGACCGTGGGGGCCATCGTGGAGGCCTTCCGCAAGCAGCTGGTGAATTTGCCTGCCTCCATGGGGCAGAAGATCTCGGAGACCGTGGGCACCGTGGCCGACAGCGCCCTGGAAAAGACCCGGGGCGCCGCCCAGAGCGTGGCGCGCGGCGGCACGGCCGTGGCCGAGGCCGTGAGTTCCGGTGCCGGTGCCGTCATCGGTGCGGGACAGGCCGTGGCCGGAGCCGTCAGCAATGGGGCCGGTGCCATGGCGGATGCCCTGGGCAGCGGCACGAGCGCCGTCATCCATGCTGTGGGCGATTGTGCCGCCAGTGCGGAAAAAGCCGTGCTGCGCGGTGGCAGTGCCGTCATGGGGAGCGTCGGCAGCGGGGCAGGGGCCGTGGCGGACATGGTGAGCAGCGGCACCAGCGCGGTCATTGGGGCGGTGAGCGACGGGGCCGCTTCTGCCGGTCAGGCGGTGGCGCGCGGCGGTACGGCCGTCGTGGGGGCCGTGAGCTCCGGTGCCGGTGCCGTCATCGGTGCGGGACAGGCCGTGGCCGGAGCCGTCAGCAGCGGCACCACTGCCGTCCTGGGGGCCGTGCGGGGCATACTGCCCGGCAACCGGCGGCGGGAGGCCACGGCGGACGAGCGTTTCGTCCTGCATCTGGCCCTGGTCTGGTCGCAGGGGCGTCCGGGCTGGAAGCGCCGTCGCCAGCTGGCCCGGCTGTGCGATGCGGAAGGTGTGAGCGCCGGGCTGCGCACGCTGGTGGACAGGCATCCCGATCTCGACCTGCTGGAACCGCAGCTGTCGTTCTGGCGGGGCAGAGTGGAGGACGTGCTGTCCTGCCACCGCTCCCTGGAGCTGGAACACGGCGCGGCGGCCGCGGCGTGGCTGGCGGAACTGGATCACCGGCTGGGGCTGGGCGGCAGTTTGCAGAGCGGCCGTGAGGAGCTCGCCTCCGGCTGGAAACGCTTCTGGAAGTGAGCGCACGGGGCGGGATCTTCCGCGCATCGTCCGGCACTCCGGCGGATCTGTGAAAAGATTCCCTGTTTTGTGACGATGGTCACAGTTGTAGCCGGGGAGATGTGCTCTAGTGTCATGGACAGACACCCATCCCCCTCAGCACAAGGAGCCCCCCATGTTTTGCAACCAGTGTGAACAGACCTCCAAGGGCAAGGCCTGTACCCGCCTTGGCATCTGCGGCAAGAACGAGGCCGTGGCCATCCAGCAGGACAAGCTGGTCTGGCAGCTGCGCGAACTGGCGGCCGTGGCCCTGATGGCCCGTGACGCCGGCATCGTGGACACCGCCACCGACGACTTCGCTTTCAAGGCCCTGTTCTCCACCCTGACCAATGTGAATTTCGATCCCGTCTCCCTGCGCGCCGTGCAGGAAGAATGCCTGGAGCGCACCACGGCCCTGGCCGCCCGTGTGCCCGGTGCCCCGGCCCCCACGCCTCTGGCTGCCCTGGATCTGCGGGAAACCGCCATCGACCGCCTGTCCGACGACGAGGACGTGCGCTCCGCCATGCAGATCCTGCTCTACGGCCTCAAGGGCGTGGCCGCCTATGCCGACCATGCCGCCGAGCTGGGCCAGCGTGATCCCGACGTGGCCGCCTTCCTGTATCGCGGCCTGCGTGCCGGCACCGAACTGGATCCCGAGAGCCACGACCTCAACGGCTGGCTGGGGCTGGTGCTGGAATGCGGCAAGGCCAACCTGCGCGCCATGGAGCTGCTGGAAGCGGGCAATACCGGTACGTTCGGCACGCCCGTGCCCACGCCCGTCTCCCTGGGCCGGCGCAAGGGCAAGGCCATCCTCATCTCCGGCCACGACCTGCCCGACCTGCTGGCCCTGCTGGAGCAGACCCGCGACACGGGCATCAACGTGTACACCCACGGCGAGATGCTGCCCGCCCACGCCTATCCGCTGCTGCATGCCTTCCCGCATCTGGCCGGGCATTACGGCACGGCCTGGCAGAACCAGCAGAAGGAGCTGCCCGCCTTCCCCGGCGCGGTGCTCTTCACCACCAACTGCATCCAGGACCCCAAAGACTACGCCGACAAGGTCTTCACCTCCGGCAACGTGTCCTGGCCCGGTCTGGTCCATTGCAAGGGGCGTGACTTCTCGGCCGTCATCCGGAAGGCCCTGGAACTGCCCGGCTTCGCCGAAGACGTGCCCGGAAAGGAAGTGCTGACCGGCTTTGGCCGCGAGACCCTGCTGGGTGCCGCGCCCGCCGTGCTGGATGCCGTGGCCCAGGGCAAGCTGCGCCACATCTTCCTGGTGGGCGGTTGCGACGGCGCCCGTCCCGGCCGCAACTACTACACCGAACTGGTGGAGAAGATCCCGGCCGACTGCCTGATCCTGACCCTGGCCTGCGGCAAGTTCCGCTTCTTCGACAAGGAGCTGGGCAGCCTGGGCGACATCCCGCGCCTGCTGGACGTGGGCCAGTGCAATGACGCCTACGCCGCCGTGCGTGTGGCCCTGGCCCTGGCCGATGCCCTGAAGTGCGGCGTCAACGATCTGCCGCTGTCGCTGGTGCTTTCGTGGTACGAGCAGAAGGCCGTGAGCATCCTGCTGACCCTGCTGGCCCTGGGCGTGAAGAACATCCGCCTCGGGCCCACGCTGCCTGCCTTCGTGTCCCCCAACATCCTCAAGGTGCTGGTGGAACAGTGGAACATCATGCCCGTGACCACGCCCGACGAAGACCTCAAGGCGATCCTGGGCTAAGATTCTTTTGCAGGGGAAGGCCGTGACCGCGGTCTTCCCCTGTGTTTTTGGCCGGCGGGGCCGCTTTCCCGTCCGGCTTTTTCCTGCCCCTGTATCCGCGGGGGCAAAGCTTTCATGGAGGTCGCGCATGGACCAGAAAAAAGGGAACCGCCCCCCCGATCCCCAGAGCCTGCGGGATGCCCTGCGCCACAGCCCGCTGGGCCGCTGGCTGGACGAGAGGGAGACCGGTCTTGTGCTGGGCACGGGCCGTCTGGCCGAGATGCGGGCGGGCGATGTCCTGTTTCGGGAAGGGGACGAGATCCGGCATGTGCCCTTCGTCTTGTCCGGCGAGGTGAAACTGGTCAAAATGGGCCCGCAGGGCAGGGAGTACGTCCTGCACCTGACCCGCGGCGGGGCCTTCCCCGATCCGGGGGCCCTGTTCTACGAGGCCCCTCTGCCTGCTACGGCCGTGGCCCTGGGGCCGGGGCGTCTGCTCTGGCTGGAGCGGGCCACCATGGATAGGCTGCTGGACGGGAATCCCCGGCTGGCCCGCTGGCTTTTGCAGGTGCTGGCGGCGCGGCAGCGTTTGTTCGTCAACAAGGTGGCCGGCTCGCAGGGGGTGATCTCGGTCTCCCGGCGGGTGGCCGGATGGCTGCTGCACCGTTCCCGCATGGAGGAAGGGCGTCGTCAGCTGGAACTGCCCGGTACCCGGGAGCTCATGGCCCGCCTGCTGGGCCTGAGCCGCGAGAGCCTGAGCCGGGAACTCAACAAGCTGGCCCGGGAAGGCGCCATCCGCCTGGAGCGGCGGCGGGTGGAGCTGCTGGACATGGCGGCCCTGGAACGCCGGGCCCAGGACTAGCGGGCTTCCGGCCGTATTTTCCGCTCCGGCCTTGCAAGGCCCGTCACCGTGCGGCCGGATGATGGCCGCAGGCAGGCCCCGGCGCCGGTCGTACTTTTTTGCATGTCGCTCCCGCCTCTGTGCGCCGCGCTCCGCTGATACCGTGATGCAGGCCTGGCGGCGGGCGGCAGCCCACACCATCATGACAGCCATGACAGACATCATCCCTCAGCTTTCCCTGCCGCCGTGCATCCTTTGCTCCAGCATCACCGGCAATACCCGTTCTCTGGCCGATGCCCTGGCCGGAGCCACCGGGGCCCCCGTATTCCCCACGGGGCATCCGCCCCTGCTCGACCATGCCGGGACGCTGCTTCTGGGGTTCTGGGTGCGCCGGGGCCTGCCCGACAGCCGCAGCCTGCGCCTGTGGCAGGGCATACGCGGCAAGCGCGTCTTTTTTTTCGGTACCCACGGCACGCGCCCCGGTTCGGACCATTCCCGCCAGTGTCTCGCGGCGGCCCGCCGCCTGTTGCAGGACAACGGCAACGAGGTGCTGGGCGGCTTCTTGTGCCAGGGGCGGGTCAATCCGCGTCTGGTGGCGCTGGCGGGCAAACCGGGCCACCATCCCATGACGCCCGCCCGTGCGGCTCGTCTGGCCGAGGCCGCCCGCCATCCCGACGGGGCGGACCGTCAGGCGCTGGTGCGCTGCTGGGACCGCTGCCGTCAGGGCATGCCCCTGCCCGGGGCCGATGCCGCCGGAGAACTGGACGGCGGCCACTTTTTTGCCTGGTCCGCCGGGACGGGACGCTTGTCCTGAGCCCGCGGGCCCGTTATCCTGCAAGGGGAGGAGAGAACATCATGGAAAAGATCGTCAGCCGCGTGGAACTGAGCGAGGATCCGGCCCTGCCCGGCGAGATCCTCAACAAGGCGGAATCGCTGTTCGTGGCTTTTCAGACCGGGGATTTCCCCTATGTGCTGCCCTTCAACCATGTCTGGCTGGACGGGCGCATCTACATCCATTGCGCCCTGGAAGGACGCAAGATCGACGTGCTGCGCCGGGATGGCCGGGTGGGCTTTTCCACGGCGGTGGACGTGTGCATCATCCGCGAAAAATCCACCACCCACTTCCGCAGCCTTTGCGGTACCGGCCGGGTGAGCGAAGTGACCGATACGGAAGAGAAGCGCCGTGCCCTGGACGCCATCAGCCTGCGCTTTGACGCGCGCTGTCCGCGCCCCACGCCCGATGCCGCCCTGGCCCGCGTGAATATCCTGCGCATCGATGTGGAGAGCCTGACCTGCCGCCACAAGAACGGGCCGCGCCGCAAGGACAAGGAATAGGAAGAAAGTTTGTGCTTTTTGGCACAAATTGGAGAAAAGGCCTTGTCTTGTGCGGGGAAAGTCCTTACATTGAGGTTGTAAGGGAAAAAAAGGCTGCGCCGGCTCTGGAGCCGACGAGGAAAGGGCCATCCCCCCTTTCCTGATGGAACCGGATTTTTCAACATTTTACTTCTGTCCGTTTGGGCGGTAATGGAGCGTACCATGAAGGAAATCAAGAAGATTCTTTGCGCGGTTGACCTTTCCGAACACAGCGCGGCCGTGGCAGAGTACGCCACCATGCTGGCCAAGGGCTTGGGGGCCAGCATCATCGTCGTCTACACGGCTCCCTCGCTGAGCCAGTATGTGGGCTTCCATGTGCCGCCCAATACCATCGAAAACTTCGTGGGCGAGATCGTCTCCGGCGCTGAAAAGTCCATGGACGCTTTCGTGGCCGAAAACTTCCCCGGCGTGGAAGCCAAGGGCCAGGTGCTCATCGGCTACGCCGCTGAAGAGATCCTGACCCGTGCCAATGACGAAGGCGCCGACCTCATCGTCATGGGCACCCACGGTCGCAAGGGCATCGACCGCATCCTCTTCGGCTCCGTGGCCGAAAAGGTCGTCAAGAACGCGTCCATGCCTGTGCTGACCGTTCGCCCCAACAGGTAAGTCCCGGCCGGACCGGGAACTGACAACGGTTTCTCGGGCCGCCGCACTTGCGGCGGCCCTTTTTTCTTTGCATCTGGAGTCTGTATGTACACCTGCGCCGTGCGCCCGGAAATAGCCGCCCTGAGCGCCTATGTTCCCGGCATGTCCATTGCCGAAATTCAGGAGAAATACGGCCTGTCCAAGGTCGTCAAAATGGCCAGCAACGAGAACCCCCTGGGCGTCTCGCCCCTGGTGAAGGAGGCCCTGGGCCTGCACGCCGGGACAGCCTTCCGCTATCCCCAGGGCGGCAACCCCCGCCTGGTGGCGGCCCTGGCCCGCACGCACGGCGTCAGCCCCGATCAGGTGGTGGTGGGCAACGGCTCGGACGAGATCATCGACATGCTGATCCGTATGCTCCTGGTGCCGGGCAAGCATTCCGTGGTCTGCTTCGAGCCCTGCTTCAGTATCTATCCCATCCAGGCGCAGGTCTGCGGCGTGGAAGTGCGCCGCCACCCCCTCAACCCGGATTTCAGCTTCGATCTCGACGCGCTCTTCGCCTTGGTGGACGATGACACCCGTCTGGTCTTCGTGACCACGCCGGACAATCCCTCCGGCTACTGCCCGCCGCTGGCCGACGTGCGCCGCCTGGCGCAGCGCCTTGGCGAGCGCTTCCCCCACTGCCTGCTGGTGGTGGACGAGGCCTACATGGATTTTGCGGGCGACAGCCCCGAGGACGAGGCCCGCTTCTCCCTGCTGGCCTCCGGTGACATCCCGGACAACGTGGCCATCATGCGCACCTTCTCCAAAAGCTACGGTCTGGCCGGGCTGCGCCTGGGCTACGGCATCCTGCCAGCCGAGCTGGCCCAGTATTACTGGCGGGCCCGCCTGCCGTTCTCGGTCAACATCCTGGCCGAAGAAGCCGGTATCGCCGTGCTGCAGGACAGCACCTTCCGGGCCGCCACGCTGGAATGCGTGCGCGCCGGTCGCCGTCGCCTGACCGAAGGCCTGCGCGCCCTGGGCTGCACGGTGTGGCCCAGCGCCGCCAACTTCATCATGATGCAGCTGCCCGAAGGCTGCGGTACGGCGGCGGCCTGCTTCGAGGCCCTGCTGCAGCGCGGCATCATCATCCGGCCGCTCAAAAGCTACAGCCTGCCCGATCACCTGCGCGTGAGCGTGGGCAGCGACGAAGAGAACACGGCCTTCCTTGAGGCCATGAAACAGTGGATGCAGGAGGTGCGGGGATGAAGACGACCCTGCCTGTGGTGACCCTGGACGGCCCCGCCGGTGTGGGCAAGACCACGCTGGCCCAGCAGCTGGCCGAAAGCCTGCATGTGGCTTATCTGGATACCGGCGCCATGTTCCGTTGCCTGGCCCTCAAGCTGGGGCCCGGTGCGGAGACCCTGCCCGAAGAGGAATTGCGCGAGAAGTGCCGCCAGTGGACCTTCAGCCTGTCCGGCAAGGGACGGGCCTCCACGGTGTGCTGCAACGGCGTGCCCATCCGCGGCGAAGTGCGCACCGAACAGGTGGGCATGCTGGCCGCCCGCATCGCCACGGTGCCCGTGGTGCGCGAGGTGCTGCGCGAGGCCCAGCGGGCCATGGGCGAAGCCACGCCGCTGGTGGTGGAAGGCCGTGACATGGGTACGGTGGTCTTTCCTGACGCCCGCTTCAAATTCTTCCTGGATGCTTCGCCCGAAGTGCGCGCCCTGCGCCGTCTGCGCGACCTGGCCGCCCGCGGGGTGGAAGCCGATCTGGTGACGCTGACCGAGCAGATCCGCCAGCGTGACTCCCTGGACCGCAACCGGGCCGTGGCGCCCCTGCGTCCCGCCGCCGATGCCGTCATCGTGGATACCTCGGAACTGGACATCGCCGGTGTGCTGGGCGTGCTGGTGCATCGCATCAGCGTGCATGAAGGCAGCGTGACCCTGCTGCCGTAGCCGGGGACGGCAAACATCATATGGCAAGATGACGGGCCGGAAGGGATCTCCCTTCCGGCCCGTTTGCGTTTTTGATGCGACCGGAGAGAGCGGGGGAGGCGGAAGAGGACATCTTCCCGGATGGGGACGCTCAGGCCGGGGCGCAAAAGGGGGGCGCGCGGCAGGGGACCGGGGGAGGCTGGCAGACTCCGGTCTTTCTTGCCGCCGTTGGAGCATCTGGTGAGGCGGGATGCCGGGAAAGTCCTCCTGCGCGGCTCCGCGGCCTACGGAAGACGTGTGTTGTGGCAGGGAAGAAACGGAAAAGGGGACCTCTCTGCCGGAGCAGGAAGTCCCCCAAAAAAATCAGCCTGTGGGCGGATGCCGTCTAGGCGTGGTGGCGGCGCTGCAGGTGGTCGCGCAGGATGATGGCCAGCAGGTTCATGCCCAGCACCAGCAGGATGAGGACCAGGCCCGTGCCGTACTGGAGCGGGCGGGTCTTCTCGATGTCCGTGCCGGCGGTGGCCAGCACGTACATGTGATAGGGCAGGGCCATGACCGAGCTGAAGATGGAGTCCGGGTTCTTGGGCGTATAGAAGACGGCGGCGGTGAACATGATGGCGGCCGTTTCACCGGCGGCGCGGGCCACGCCCAGGATGGCGCCGGTAAGCATGCCCGGCATGGCGCAGGGCAGGACCACGCGGGTGATGGTCTGGGCCTTGCCGGCACCCAGGGCCAGGGAGGCCTGGCGGTAGGTGTCGGGCACGGAGCGCAGGCTCTCCTCGGCGGTGCTGATGATGACGGGCAGGGTCAGCACCGCCAGGGTCAGGATGCCGGACAGGATGCTGACGCCCATGCCGCAGAAGGTCACGAAGAACGAAAGCCCGAACAGGCCGAAGACCACGGAAGGCACCCCGGCCAGGTTGTTGACCCCCAGACGCACCATGCGGGCGAAGGGGGTGTTGCCCGCGTATTCATGCAGGTAGACGGCCGTGGCCACCCCCAGGGGGAAGGCCAGCAGCAGGGAGCCCAGGGCCAGGATGGCCGTGCCCACGATGCAGGGCAGGATGCCGCCGGCGGTCATCATCTCGCGGGGCGGCGTGGAGAGGAATTCCCAGCTGAGGGCGGGCAGGCCCTGCACCAGCAGGAAAAGGCAGATGGCCACCAGCAGGATGACGTTGAAGGCGGCCACCAGCCGCAGGGTGCCGAGCATGGCGCCCTGGACGAAAAGACGGCGGCGCGGATCGGGTGTCGCAAGAGGCATGGAAGGGCTCCTTAAAGGCTGGCCGAGCCCACCTGGCGGTGTTTTTCGGCAATGCGGGAAGCGATCATGTTGAATGCCAGCGTCATCAGGAACAGGACGATACCTGTGGCGAACAGGGCGTAGTAATGGTCGCTGCGGAAGGGGGCTTCAGCCATTTCGGCGGCGATGGAGGCGGGCATGGGCCGCACGGGGTCCAGCAGGGACTGGGGCAGCATGGCCGCGCCGCCGGCCGCCATGAGCACCACCATGGTCTCGCCCATGGCGCGGGACATGCCCAGCATGATGGCCGTGCCGATGCCGGACAGGGCCGCGGGCACCACCACGCGCACGATGGTCTCCCAGCGGGTGGCGCCCAGCGCCAGGGAGGCCTCACGCAGGGAGCGGGGCACGGCGCGCAGGGCGTCCTCGGAGACGGAGCAGATGGTGGGCAGGCTCATGATGGCCAGCACCAGCGAGGCATTGAGCAGGTTGAGGCCCGTGGCGGCGCCCAGCACGTCCTGGAGGATGGGCGCCAGCACCACCATGCCCAGAAAGCCCAGCACCACCGAAGGCAGGGCCGCCAGCAGTTCCACGAAGGGCTTGATGACGCGGCGGGCGAAGGGCGGGGCGATCTCGGCCAGGTACACGGCCGTCATGACGCCCAGGGGCACGGCCAGCAGCGAGGAGAGCACGGTGACGGCCACGGAACCCACCAGCAACGGGAAAATGCCGAACAGGCCGGGATCTTCCGTGGGGTACCAGAGGTCGCCCAGCAGAAAGTCCAGCGGGCTCACATGCCGGAACAGGGGCAGGCCTTCGGTGAACAGGAAGATGACGATACCTGCCAGCGCCAGCAGGGACGAGGCCGCGATGGCGGTGAGGCAGATGCGGATGGCCCGCTCGCGGGAAGAGCTGAACATGGTTTTCTCCGAAGGTTTCCTTGCGGGACGCGCCCGCTGGAGGAAGCGGGAAAAAAGCGGAAAAACGGGGGAAAGGGGGACGTAGGCCGGTATGATCCCTCAGACCGGCACGGGCCCTTTCCCCTTGCGGGGGACCGGGCAGAGGCCCCCGGAAGGAGAGGGGGAGCGTCTGCCCGGTGCTGCGGGCTTAATGCTGCAGGGGAACGTAACCCACGGCCAGGACGTCCTTCTGGCCCTTGTCGGCGGCCAGCAGGTAGTCCACCAGCTTCTTCACGCCGCCCTTGGGATCGCCGTTGGTGAAGATGTAGAGTTCGCGGGCGATGGGCCATTCGCCGTCCAGAGCGGTCTTGGCGCTGGCGGCCACCTTGCTCACGGTCAGGCCCTTGACGCTCTTGTCAAGATAGCCCAGGCCGATGTAGCCGATGGCGTTCTTGTTCTTGGCCACGGCCTGCACCACGGTGCCGTTGGAGGCCTGCATCAGGGCGGCGGGGGTGACGCGTTCCTTCTTCATGACCAGTTCCTGCCAGGATTCGAAGGTACCGGAAGAGGTATCGCGGGAGATGACCACGATGGGGGCATCCTGGCCGCCCACTTCCTTCCAGTTGCGCACCTTGCCGGCATAGATGGAGGACAGCTGTTCCAGGGTCAGGTCCTTCACGGGGTTCTCGGGGTTGACCACGGGCACGATGGCGTCCACGGCCACGGCGATGCGCACGGGCTTCACGCCCTTCTTTTCAGCGGCGGCGCGTTCCTTGTCCTTGATGTCGCGGGAGCTCATGGCCACGTCGCACTGCTTTTCGCCCAGGGCCTTGATGCCGTTGCCGGAACCGCCGCCGGAGATCACCAGCTTGATGTCGGGGTTGGCAGCCATGAAGGATTCGGCGGCCTTCTGCATGACGGGCAGCACGGTGGTGGAGCCGTTGACGACGATATCCTGGGCGTGGGCGGCCACGCTCAGACCCAGGGCGGCACAGGTAAGGACCAGAGTTTTGGCGAAATTCATGATAGTGCTCCTTTAAAAGGAAAAAAGTCTTTGCTTCGGCTCGATCCCGAAGCACCTCCCTTTTCCTCAGGCTTTGTTACAGAAATGTGACGCCTCGGCGAAGATGCGGAGACACTTTGAAAACCGTGGTTTTTACGGGCCTGTCACACAATTGTAACCTTTCAGGCGCATTGCTGGCGCATGGGAAAGGCACTACTTCTCCAAGGCAAAGGAAGACTCCATGCAACGCATACTTGTTATTGAAGACGAAAACGATATCCGCCAGTTGCTGCGCTTCAACCTTGAGCGCGAAGGCTTTGCGGTACTGGAAGCGGCCGACGGACTGGGGGGGCTACACATGGCGACCTCCGAGCTGCCCGACCTGGTGGTGCTGGACCTCATGCTGCCCGGCATGGACGGCTGCGATGTCTGCCGCAGGCTCAAGGCCCAGCCGGTCACGGCGGCCATCCCCGTGCTCATGCTCACGGCCCGCGGCGAAGAAGTGGACCGTATCGTGGGCCTGACCCTGGGGGCCGATGATTATGTGGTCAAACCCTTCAGCGTCCGGGAACTGGTGCTGCGCATCCGGGCCATCCTGCGCCGCGGCAACCGCCCCGGCATGGGCACTGCCCTGTGCCGCGGGGCCCTGCTGCTGGATGTGGAGGCCCACCGCGTGACCCTGGACGGGCAGGAAGTGGCCCTGACGGCCACGGAGTTCCGTCTGCTGGAAGACCTCATGCGGCATGCGGGCGCCGTGCGTACCCGCGAACAGCTGCTCAACGCGGTCTGGGGATATTCGTTCGAAGGCTATGCCCGTACGGTGGACACGCATGTCCGGCGTCTGCGGGCCAAACTGGGTGAAGAAGCCGCCGCGCTCGAGACCGTGCGCGGCGTCGGTTACCGTTTGAGAGGCTGAGATGACGGGGATGTTCCGTTCTTTTAGGGCCCGGATCTTCTGGGCCATCCTGCTGGTGGCCGCGGTGGCTGCGGGGCTTTCCCTGTGGCTGACGCGCGAATGGCTGGAAGAGCGCCAGCTCGATGAAGCTCGTACCGGTCTGCTGCGCGAGGCGCGCGTGGCGGGCGAACTGATGCTGCGCGGCGAAAACGATCTGGAGGTCCTGGCCCGGGTGCTCGACCTGCCCGACCTGCGGCTTTCACTGCTGGATGCCGACGGCAACGTGCTGGCGGAGACCGGCGGCGTTTCGCCCGAAGGCATGGACAACCACGGCGACCGGCCCGAAGTGGTGCAGGCCCGCAGCGAAGGGCAGGGCTACTCCCTGCGCGCCAGCGGCACCCTGCACAAGAATTTTGCCTACGCGGCCCGCAACCTGCCTGACGGGCGCATCCTGCGTCTGGCCCTGCCGCTGGACAGCGTGAACCTGCTCATCCAGAAGCGCCTGCACGTCTTCGCGCCCATGATCCTGCTGGCCGTGGTACTGGCCGTGGTGCTGGCCGCCTTCATCTCCGGCGCCATGCGGCGGTCCCTGGGCCAGATGGTGGACGTGGTCTCGGCCATTTCCCGCGGCCGACTGCAACGCCGCCTGCGCCGTCTGCCGGGCACGGAGTTCGCCCCCCTGGCCGAAGCCGTGAACCGCATGGCCGACAGCATCGGCGAGCAGGTGCGCATCGCCTCGGACAAGACCGCCCAGCTGGAGAGCGTGCTCAACACCATGAGCGACGGCGTGCTGGTGCTGGGGCCGCAGGGCCGCATCCGCCGCTGCAACGGCGCCTTTGCCCGCCTCTTCCCCCAGGTGACCGACATGGCGGGCAGCCCGGTCATCGAGGTGATCCCCTCGCCCGAACTGCAGGATGCCGTGGATGCCATGCTGCGCTCCGCCCAGGTGGCCCGCTCGTCCTCCGGCAACGGGGACGAGGATCTGGATGTGCCCCGTTCCCTGCGCCAGGTGCAGCTGCATCTGGGCGGCCGGGTCTTCTCGGTGCTCATCTCCCTGCCCGTACTGGCCGATGCCCGTCTGGGCGCGGTGCTGGTCTTCCGCGACATCAGCGACCTGATGCAGCTGGAGCGCATCCGCAGCGATTTCGTGGCCAATGTCTCCCATGAGCTGCGTACGCCGCTGACCGCCATCCAGGGCTATGCCGAGACCCTGCTCAGCATGGATTCCTCGGAACAGGCGCAGCACTTTGCGGCCATCATCTACCGGCACAGCTGTTCCCTGGCCCGCATGCTGGAGGATCTGCTGGTGCTGGCCCGTCTGGAAGGGCAGGGAGGCGCCCTGGAGCTCTGCCCCACGGAATGCGCCGCCGCCCTCGATGAGGCGGGCAGCCTGTGCCAGACCCGCCTGCAGGAACGCAAGCTGCGTCTGGAAGGCCATCTGGAAAAACTGCCCTCCGTACTGGCCGACGACCGTCTGCTGACGCTGGTGTTCCGCAACCTGCTGGAGAACGCCTGCCGCTATGCCGAAGAAGAGACGGCCATCCGCGTCACGGGCCGGGTGGAAGGCGACGACGTGGTCATCCGCGTGGTGGACGACGGCGTGCTCATCCCGGCGGACGATCTGCCGCGCATCTTCGAGCGCTTCTATCAGGTGGAGCGCCATCGCGGGCAGAATTCCACGGGCCTGGGCCTGGCCATTTGCAAACATGTGATCGAACGGCACGGCGGCCGCATCTGGGCGGAAAGCCCGGCGGAAGACGGCAGCACGGCCATCATCTTTACCTTGAGGCGCGCGGACGCCCCCCGGACGCCCGTGCAGGAGTAGTTATGGCAACAGCACTTTCGGCGCAGAAGATCAACGTCTATTACGGCGCTTCCCACGCCCTGCAGGATGTCAGCCTGGATTTCGAGGCCGGCGGCGTCACGGCCCTCATCGGCCCTTCCGGCTGCGGCAAGTCCACCTTCCTGCGTTGTCTCAACCGCATGAACGACCTGATCCCCGGCTGCCGGGTGGAAGGCCGCATCATGCTGGACGGCGAGGACGTCAACCAGCCCCGCACCAACGTGGTGCGCCTGCGGCAGAAGGTGGGCATGGTCTTCCAGAAGCCCAACCCCTTCCCCAAGAGCATCTTCGAGAACGTGGCCTACGGCCTGCGCGTCAACGGCGTCAAGGACGAGAACCTCATCACCGAGAAGGTGGAGCTGGCCCTGCGCCGCGCCGCCCTCTGGAACGAAGTGGAAGACCGCCTTTCCTCCTCGGCCCTGGGCCTTTCCGGCGGCCAGCAGCAGCGTCTGTGCATCGCCCGTGCCCTGGCCGTGGAACCGCAGGTGCTGCTCATGGACGAGCCCGCCAGCGCCCTGGACCCCATCGCCACCCGCAAGGTGGAAGAGAGCATCGTGGAGCTCAAGGAAGGCCTGACCATCATCATCGTGACCCACAGCATGCAGCAGGCGGCCCGCATCTCCGACCGGACGGCCTTCTTCTACATGGGCCGTCTGGTGGAAAGCGACAGCACGGACGTCATCTTCACCCGTCCGTCCCAGAAAGAGACGGAAGACTACATCACAGGCAGGTTCGGTTAATGGTTCTTCAGGATTACACGCCCCAGCACATGCTGGCCACGCTGCGCACGCGCCTGCTGGTCATGTATGCGCAAGTGGACATCGCTTTGGAAGAGGCTGCGCGTTCCTATGAAAAAGGCGAGGCCGTGCGCGCCATCGCCGTCTGTGACGGTGATACGGCCATCGACGCCCTGGAAAACGAGATCGACGAGCTGTGCCTGCGCCTTATGGCCCGCATCAAGCCCGTGGCCGGTGATCTGCGCTTCGTGGTGGCCGCCCTGCGCATGGTGGTGGATCTGGAGCGCATCGGTGACGAGGCCGTGACCGTGGCCGAGCAGACCGTGCTCATGGAAGACGTGCCCGGGCGGCGTATCCTGGCGGACGAGGTCTGCGGCATGATGCAGCGCGCCCGCGAGGCCTTCATGCGCGCCATGGACTGCTTCCGCGAAGGCAACGGAGAGGAAGCCCTGGCCCTGCGCAACTGCGAGGACGAGGCCCTGCAGAACGAGATGCGCATCGTGCAGCGCCTGCTGGAGCTGCTGCGTCAGGAGGACGGCAAGCGTCCCGATCCCCAGCTTGTCATGCATACCTTGCTGGTGGTGCGAGCCCTGACCCGCATCTGGCGGCGTTCCGTCAATCTGGCCGAACAGGTCTACTTCATGCAGCACGGCCAGAGCCTCAAGCACAGCGGCGAAAAGAAGTAACACACTATTGTTCCTTTGTTTTTCCGGTAAAAGCGGGTGCAGGTGACTGCCCCGCTTTTTTGTTGTGGAGGGGCTGTGGAGCGGGGGAATGACGAGAGGGGAAGGGGCGTTTTTTGTAAAAACTGCCCCTTCCCCTCTCGTGCTCTCCCCATCCCCGAAAAAACTTTCTTCAGGTCGGGGCGAAAGTCCCCGTCGCTGTCTGGCGGCTGTTTGAAATAAGGCATGACATACGACCGGAGAGGAGGGGGATGCTGGGGAGTGAAGGGGGGCGGAGTGTTTTCTTTCTCTCTTTCTCTCTCGTGCTTGCTTCCGGGGCGCTGGAATAGCTCTGGAAAGACGGGAAGGGACCTTCCTGCGATGAAGAGGCGGATTCCGTCGGGCATACGCTTTGATAAGGCTGGCGGCATGGCACGCCGCAGGGCGGGACGCTATCCGGGCAGATGACGGTCTTTTAGGGCTGACGGGAAGTGAAGGGCGTGTTGGAGGTGCCGGGACGCGGACGACGCCGGGAGGAAGCACGGAAGCTGCCCGGCAGCCTGCCCGTTTCGTGGCGATCGCTGGCCGGAGGGGGCGGAAGGCCATCTTGTCTGACATGCGGTCCGTGATGCTCCGGTTTGGGGATGCTCCGCCAGGGAAGGCGGATGCCGTTCCGGACTTTCAGCAGTTTGCCCCGGTCCTCCATCAGGCAGAGGCGATGCCGGAGCCGTGCGGCTGGCCTTTCTCCACGCGGGGAGCGTTCCAGAATGTCCGGTAGGCCGCAGGCCGCAAAAAAGCCCTCCATACGGAGGGCTTCGTCATTCCCGATAGCGGACAGGCTTCCGGGACTGTCCTCGGGAGGGCGCACGGTCATGTCTGCAACCGGGCATGCATGCCGTACTGTCTGAAGAAGGGGGGAGCGAAGATCGGGAGGAAGGGGCCTCTCGTCTCATGCGGGAGAAGCCCCTTCCGTCGATGCTCGTTTCGTCTGTAGCCGGTCTTAGGCCTGGGCCGAAGCGGCAGCCGTTTCTTCTTCCTTGCGGGCGGCGTTGCGGCGGCAGGCGTCGTTGAGGTCGCGTTCCAGCAGGGCCACGATGGTGAAACGGTTGATGAAGGCGCGGGCGAACTGCAGGTAGTTCAGGTACAGGTCACTGCTGCGCATGGACAGGCCTTCGGTATCGATGCGCTGCAAAAGCTCGATCTGGATCTTGCTGATGCGGGAAGAGCAGTGGTCGGCATAGGCCGAGAGCTCGGCGCGGGAGCCCTCGCCCGCGGCATAGGCCCGGAAGTGGCGGGCAGCGTCTTCCAGGATGCCCAGCATCTGCTCCAGATTGTCGCCCAGCGCGCCGCTGTAGGGGCGGTGGCGGTTGGCGATATGGTTGGCGGACATGCCCAGCACCGAGCGCAGCTCATGGCTCAGTTCCTTCATGCCGTTGAAGATGCGGTAGTAGATGTGCCGCGCTTCGTTGTCCAGATCGTCGCCACCGCCGCGCAGGGCCATGCGGTAGTAGGAACCGCGGGAGCGAGAGATGTCTTCGAAAAGGTTCACGGCTTCGTTCTTGCAGCGGTTCAGGATCTTCTCGTCCTCGGCCTGGAAGGCGGTGAGGCCTTCGCGCATCAGGCGCACGGCGGTATCGATGCTTTCGTCCACCGAGGCGCCGATATTGGCGCGGATGCTATCCTTGTCGGTGTTGTCGGCCACGATGTCGAAGCTGCTCTCTTCCTTCTTCTTGCCGAAGAAGTTGGAGCGCACCAGGCTGACCACGGCCACCAGCATGAAGAGGACGGCCACCACGCTGCCGCCCTCGAACAGGGCCCAGGTGACCAGGGCACAGGCGCTGAAGGCGCACATGGCGGTCAGGAACCAGCCGCTGATGACGGCCAGCACGCCGGAGATGCGGTAGACGGCGCTCTCACGGTTCCAGGCGCCGTCGGCAAAGGAGGAGCCCATGGCCACCATGAAGGTCACATAGGTGGTGGACAGGGGCAGCTTGAGGGACGTGGCCGAGGCGATGAGGATGCTGGAGACCACCAGATTGATGGCGGCACGCACCTGGTCGAAGGGCAACACGGGCGCGCCCTTGACCTGTTCCACGGGCTGCATGCGGCTCTCAAGAGCGGTGAAGAGCGAATTGGGCAGGATCTGGTGCAGGGTCTTGTTGGCGCTCAGGCCAGCGCGCACGATGAGGCGGCCGGGCAGGGAGGAGCCGAACTGTTCCTGATCGCCGCGGGTGCTGCTGCTCAGGTTGATGGAGGTCTGCACTACGCGGTGGGCCTTTTTGGAGAACCACAGGGTCAGCACCATGATCAGGCCGGAGAGCAGCAGGTAGAAGGTGGGCGTCTGCACGGCCTTGCGCAGGCCTTCCATAGTGAAGGCGTCGGCGGCCATGCCGCTGGCGGTGAACTGCTGCCAGCTTTCCCAGGCGGCCAGGGGCACGCCCACGAAGTTGACCAGGTCGTTGCCGGCAAAGGCGAAGGCCAGGGCAAAGGTGCCGGCCAGGATGACGATCTTGAAGATGTTGACGCCGCGGCGCACCATGAGCAGGTGCAGCACCACGCTCAGGCCTGCGAACATCACCAGCAGGATGGGCAGGGTGTGGGCATTGATCCAGGCCAGGTATTCCGGCTTCATGAAGGACGCGCCCTTGGCGCCTTTCATGATCAGGAAGTAGAAGATGGCCGTCAGGGACAGGCCGCCGAAGATGCCGCCGATGCGGCGGTACATGCGCTCATAATGGAAGGTGAAGATCAGGCGGGTGATGTACTGCACCACCACGCCGGCCACGAAGGCCACCACCACGGAGATGAGGATGCCGGACACGATGGCCAGGGCCTTCTGGCTGTTGATGAAGTCCCCCAGCTGGGAGAGCAGGATGTCCGAGGTGGAGATCTTGATGAGGGCCGCGGCCACGGCACCGCCCAGCAGCTCGAAGACGATGGATACGGTGGTGGAGGTGGGCAGGCCCATGGAGTTGAAGGCGTCCAGCAGCAGGACGTCGGTGATCATCACGGCGAAGAAAATGATGATGATCTCGTTGAAGGTGAACATCTCGGGATTGAAGACCCCGCTGCGGGCGATCTCCATCATGCCGCTGGAAAAGGTGGAGCCCAGCAGCACACCGATGCTGGCCACCACCATGATGACCTTGAAGCTGGCGATGCGCGAGCCTATGGCCGAGTTGAGGAAGTTGACGGCGTCGTTGCTGACGCCCACGAAAAGGTCCACTGCGGCCAGGATGGCCAGAAATACCAGTATGAGTAGAAAGATGCTTTCCACGTCCCGTCTCCTGCGGAATAGTCTGAGAATGAGGCATATTCTGTGTAGGCAGGTTTTGTTACAAAACGGTGACGGCGGCGGGGAAATGCAGAGGGGAGAAGGGCCCGCAGGGGGAGTGGGAAGATTTTTATGTTAAGTCTGCTGTCGGCAGAAGTATGAAAAAAGCCACCCGGTAACGGGTGGCTTTTCCCTTCATCTCATGATGAAAAATGGCGAAGTCGCTCCACGAACATGCGCCAGCGATAGCGTGCGGCCTTGTGGCCTTTGCGCAATGCATCCAGAGGCAGCATGCATAAGGGGTAGAGCACATTGGCACAGCGGAACCAGAGCGGGAAGGCATGCTTTTTGAGCAGATACATGCGGCCTGCAGCGTAGCTGGCGATCTTTGCATCAGACGGCCCATGCGTATCCGGCGAGGGATGGAAGACCCTGATGGATGGACAGCGCCAGACAGGAGCGCGCTTGTGTGCTTCCAGGAGATAGTCCGTATCTTCTCCGCAGCCGTAGGGTAGGCCTGTGCCGGGGCCAAGGCGGGGATCGAAGCGGAGATCTTTTACGACTTCGGCCCGGAAGAATTGTACGCAGGTCCCCCCTTGAGAGAATAGGGCTGTGGCGGAAAGAACCTGTTCCGTATTATCAGGCTGGGGGAACTGCGGAGAGGGAGTCCAGTAGCCCAGGACAGCTCCGGCCTCAGGATGACGCCGGAAGGCCTCTACTGCCTGGGTCAGCGTATCTGGGGCATACCAGCAGTCATCGTCGGGGAAGGCTATGTAGCTTCCTTCGGCTAAGGGGATAATGGCATTCCGCGCCTGCGAAACCCCCTTATCTGGGACTGGAATTATCTGGAGCGGCAAATCAGAAAATTGGGCGTGCAGATCCTCTAGGGAAGAAGGTGGGTTCTGATCCGCGATGATGATCTGTATATGCTGATATTGCTGCTGACGGAGGGTGAAGAGGAGTTTTTCCAGTTCCGTACGGCGTCTGACCGTCGCGATCAGAAGAGAAAATAGCGGTATTTCTTTCATGGTAGCAGATTTCTATTCGATTTTTATAGATACGGTATGACTTCAGATATAGAGGATTTTTTACGCAACTTGAATGCGATCTTTCGTATAATCTGCATGTAATTTTCTGTATAGAGTGGATCAATCATGAGTGCACGCAGCCATGTTGTGGCGGCATCTTGCTTCCTTCCAGGAAGTTTAGCAAGCAACACTGCGGAGTGGAACAAAAATGCGGAGCGCGCACGCCGGCGTATGAACTGAGGTACAGAAGGGTCATGAATATGGCGTTCAAGAAAAGCGGCTTCATCCCGCAAAAATCTGTCCGTATCTCTTACCGCACTACCACTTCTTTGGCGATAGTAATGAACAACATACGGTACATGCTGGACACGACAGGATTTCAGGAGGCGTATGAGCCAATCCCTGTCTTCGCAAATGCGGAGCGTCGTATCAAAGTACAGGCCGGACGCTTTTTCTTTTTTGAAAAGCAGAGCCCCGAACTGAAGAAAGTTGGTGATTAGAAGATTCTGCCAAAAGATGTCTGTTTGCTTCCAGCATTTCAGAGGGCTTGGGCGTGCGATGCCTGTTGCATCCTCAAACCGCAAAAAATCTCCCCAGACAAAGTCAGGAGCGTCTGCTTGAGTAAACGGCGCATAAAGGCGCTCCAAAGCTTGGGGGTGCCAGATATCATCACCATCAAGAAATGCGATTAGTGCCCCCTGGGCCTCGTCAAGACCACGATTCCGGGCCGTGGAGACCCCGGCATTGGCCTGCCGGATCAAACGGAAACGGGGATCGTCAGGGATACAGGCTGCAGGATTATCTGTTGAGCCATCGTCTACGATGATGCACTCCCAGTTTGTAAATGTTTGGTCTTGTACACTGCGCAGTGTAGCAGAAAGCCAGGGAGATACATTATAGGCAGGAATAATAATGGAGATCAGAGGCATAGCACTCTCTATTTATTAAATGTATTTACTTGTAGAGGAGAGATTTTACCGCCTGCAAAATATTTTTTCCGATTTTTGTATTATGTACCATGCTCTTGATAAAGTTTAGAGGATATGATTCAATGATTCTATAGATAATATAGTAAGTATATGAATGCTTTTTTATAGTGTATCCTAATTCTTTTTTTAGCTGTTTAGTAAAATTTTTATTACTGGAAATACCTCCAGAAGCCATCTGGGTTACACAAATATGTAGGGCAGAGGCTTGAGAAGGTTGACGCCATTTTTCAAGAATAAGATCATAGTCACCGGTAATTTTGTATTTTGGATCAAATCTATATGTTAGAAATAAGGATTTCCTTTGGAAAAGGCTGGAATGAGGCAGAGGTGTTTCTCGATATCTTTGAGAAAAAGATTTTTTAATATCAACAGATACAAAATGTCTACTTTCTGAATCATAGTCAACAATAACGATATCTCCAGCTGCAAAAATAATGTCTTCAGAAAACATTTGTATTTTTTGTTTACAATACTCTAATGTACGACATTCATACAGGGTATCATCAGCCCCCAAAAAAATAATCCATTCACCTAGGTTATCCTTCCAGTGATCCAGAGCCTTGTTCCAGGCATCATAAATCCCTTTGTCCCTGCCGCTGTCCGCCAGGATCTCCGGAAGACGATCATGGTATTGCTCCACAATCTGCATAGTAGCGTCCGAGGAGGCGCCATCTTGTACTATCCAGTTGAAGTCCCGACACGTCTGGGAGGCGAGGGAGTCCAGAAGACGTGGCAGGGTTGCCGAAGCATTATAGGTAGAGGTGATGATAGTGAAGAAGGGGGGCATGGCTATCGCATCCTGATACGGCGATAAAGGGAACGAAGGCTGCGAAAAAATTGCAAGGGCCAGCCAGCGATAGTTGCAAGGGCGGTACAAAGGCTACCTTGGAGAGCATGGTGCCGCAGCATTTTGGCTTCTTGTCGAGATGCGCTGGGATATTTGGCCCATTCCTGCGCTATGAAGGTAGGGCTTTTAACGATTGCTGGAATCTTGTCCAGTGGCAGGCGACTTTTTTCAACGCTGCGTGGCATGCGCAGAGCTTCTTCATAGGCCTTTTCGTAGCGCTGGGCAAACAGTGTCAGATTGAAGCGCTGGGCAGCACTGGCTGCTGCTTCCTTCCCCATTTTTTTTCGCAAATCAGCATCTTGCAGCAGCGTCGTAGCGGCTTTTATCAAAGCTGTCCCCTCACGCGTGGGTACCAGCAGACCGTCTAGGCCATCTCGAACAATTTCAGGTACGCCACCTGTAGCAAAACCCACAATAGGAGTTCCGCAACACAGGCTTTCGATACAGACCAGAGGATGATTATCTGCCAGGGTCGGATAGAGAAGCAAATCGAGTGCCGCATAGAGACGAGCCAGTTGGGCAGGCTCGTGCACATAGGGGATATGATGCACCCAGTCCGCGTTCTGCAATTCCTCAGGTGTACTTTTAACGCCGATATTCAAGAACTGAAGAGACGGGAAATATTTTTTCAGCTCCAGTACCGTTTCTTGGACATATCTGCCCCCCTTCCAGGGATTAGCCAGCCCTCCATCCGCGCAACCACCTACCAGAAGGGCGTCTTGGGGAAGCCCAAGCAGACGACGGGCCTCCCGCTGATCTTGAGGGCGATAAATGGATGTATCCGCGCCATTGGGGATACAGACCAAAGGCTGCTCCTTGAGCAGGCTTTTTTCTGCCAGGCGTTGCAGCCAGACAGAGGGTGTCACCAGATACAGGGAACTGTGGGCATAGATGGCATGTTTGTCCTGCCAGAGTTGCCGTGTGGTATCGCGCCATAAGCGAGGATATGCGGAGAGGGAGGGGCACTCCCCACAGCCTGTTTCAGGCAGCCAGCGTTGACAGCCCAAAGAATGTGCACAGTGTCCAGTCAGAGGGTGCATATCATGCAAGGTCCAGACCGTCGGCTTGAGCGCGGAAAGAAGCGGCAGGGACCAGAGATTAAAGTAGTCTCCATGCAAATTATGGAGATGCAGGATATCCGCTTGCTGAAAAAAAACATGCTTCCGTAAGTCATGGCTTTTTTGAATGTAATAATCTTGTTGCCCCCGCCAGCGGCACCAGGAAAGCAAGCCGCCATGAGAAGATATTTTCAGGGCATCATCAAGATGTCCTGAGCCAGACTGGCGTGTCAGGATATGCGTCAATATACCCCGCATGCACATGATATGATTCAGTCGCTGCATGACGGCGGCCGCGCCGCCACCGGACGGGACAGTATTGATGTACAGGATATTTTTCATTTTTTCTGTTAAGAAATCAGATTTTTTCCTGATAGCATACGACTCAGCTTATTAATGGCGCGCACGGGAAGTGAGTGTTTTTGCCGACTGTAGCAGGCATGGTATGTCTTGTGAATGCGGAGGTCTACAGTAATATCATCCAAGAAACGGGGATGTTCCACGGCTAGAGAGATATCACTGTCCCAGTAAGTTGTAGCCGTCGTCGTATGAGTGCCGCTGCCCATACCGAGGTTGAGCGCATAGGAACGCACAGGATTGATACCGAGCATATTTTTTTTAAAACGTGCATAGTCAACACGAATATCCCAGGTATCAATCTTCCCCTCCATCTGTTCGTCCAGCATGGGGCTGAGATCCTCGCCACCAACGTTGAAGGCTCTACGTAATTGAGGTGAATTTTTGAACTCTTGATAATCTCTCACATCCCAGTCGATATCCTGGAACCGGTCGCGCCAGGAAGCCCAGCCCCAACAGTTGAAGCGCGGGATGGCGTAGACATCGTAAGGATAATTCGTAGGTAAATTCCGGGCAATGTGCGGTGGCGTCCAAGCGGCGATATTGAAGACCTTTTCGTTGTCCGCATAGCGAGCTAAACCTTCAGAAAGGAATCGTAGCGTATGCGGTGAGGTCACGATATCGTCTTCAATAACGATCAAGCGTTCATGCAGACGGAACATTTCTGTCAAGCCATCAATGATAGAAGCCGCGCAACCCATATTATGCGGACGTTCCACTACCTCAACATCGGCCACGCCCTGCACACTTTTGGCCAACGTACGCACGGCTCGTGTCGCTGGTTCATCCTGTTCGTGACGTGGCCCATCACAGAAAATTGTCAGAGCCGCTGTACCAGCCAGCTCATTGGCAAGTAGGGCCGTCAAGGTACGCTGAAGCAAATCCGGACGATTAAATGCAAAAATGGCTATGGGCAGCATGTTTATTATCCAGTGTTTATAAGATTAGTGATGGCCGTAGCTTAATTAGCCAATTTACATTTTCGCAGAGCCTGTAGCATGTTTTCAATAAAGGAATCTACCCAGTGCTCAGAACGACTTTTTTCTTTGAGAACAGCTGTATATAGCGTATCATACTGGCTGTTTAATCTTTTAAATGCCGTATGAAAAGCCTCTAGACTCAGGGCTGGTAGTTCAATAAATGTCTCCCCAAAACGTTTATGTGCATGCAGAGCATCTCCAAAATAGAGGCAGGGACGTTCAGCAAGAATGCTGTCACCGATTTTTTCCGTTACGTAACCGCTATATTTTGCATTTTCTGAACAAATGACATAGCGATACTGGGTGAGAGTTTTGATTTTATCATCCGTCTTACCGCAGTAGTGGGAAGAATTTGGCCAACCATGGCCATAGATATCGATGATTCCTGCTTCTGCAAGCTGCAGCATCAGGTTGTCTCTGTGAAGTCCAAAACCACGGCTGTCATTTTTGAAACTACCAATAAAGACTCCGCGAGGAAGAGTGTCCTTTACGGAGGGGATAGACGGCAGAGGGCACTGGATACCAGTAACGGGGATATCATAATGCTGCAGTCTGGAGGAGTCGAACTCGCGATTATAGGTCACTACACTGGACCAGATGTTCGAAAATAGAATATGAGGATGGTGTCCATAAGGCGTATAAATGGGAGATTCGCAAAGATGAAGAATTTTTTTAATATGCGGCGGTAGGGAAAGGGCGAAACGCATTAGCTCTTCATCAAGATCAGTAAAAATGGCGATATCAAAATCGTCGTCAAATGTCTTGTAAAAGCCCTCATCTTCCATACGTTTCGCCAGCATCATACCAGGGTATGCAAGATAATTTCCATAGAGAGTGTCACCTATTTGGGGAGTCATCTTGTCCAGGTGACGATAGTAATTAAAAAAGCGAACCTTCATGGCAGACCCTCATTTGACCAACTTGCGGTAGATTTTTTTGAGCAGAAGCAGAGCACACTTGTGGGGTTCAAACCATATCCGAAATAGCCGGGAACGGGTACGTATTTTCTGCCGCAACACAGGATCTGTTGTTCGATGATACAAGTGAACAAGATAGACAAATTCATCCCATTTTCGAGCAAAGTTTTTTTGAACAGACCCCTGCTGGCCCGGATGGACGCGGATTCCGATAACAGGTTCTGGCGTACTCTAGATAGTTATAATATTGGGCGCGGTAAGAACGATATACT
>ERZ1673752.1715-NODE-1715-length-28813-cov-5.833055_pt1 | contig 28813 bp, 24 predicted proteins | sample MGYA00580195_ERZ1673752 | MGnify/ENA primary metagenome ERZ1673752 (study PRJEB41218, sample SAMN15661744) | gut metagenome | host: Homo sapiens | place: Canada: London | collected 2015-08-20/2019-03-30 | study: EMG produced TPA metagenomics assembly of...
AGCGAACAGCTCGCCCTCGGCGCTCTCCGTCGCGCTGAGCTTCTCGGCGGTGATCTTCTCCCCCGTCGGGATGCGCGTGGCGAGACACGCGTAGGCGGGCTTGTCCCAGGTGAATAGCCTCGCCTCCTTCGACAGCCGCCGGATCTCCGGCTTCGTCAGGCCGCACAGGCGCAGCGGCGAGAGCACCTGCAGCTCCTGCAGCGCGCGCATGCCGGGGCGGTCGCCTGCGTCGTCGCTCGCGTTCGTGCCGTCGAGCAGCACCGTGTACCCGTCGGCCAACGCGGCCTGCGCAATCGAGGAGAACACGACCTTCTTGCAGTAATAGCAGCGGTTGGCGGGATTGGCCGTCACCGTCTCGTCCCGCAGCACGTCCGCGCGCAGCACCGTCATCGGCGCGTGAATGTCGCGGGCAAGACGCTGCGCGTCGTCCAGCTCAAACTGCGGCTGGAACGCGCCCTTGACGTAATAGGCGCGGACATCCGCGCCGCACTGCAGCGCCGCGTACAGCAGATAGCTCGAGTCGACGCCGCCGGAAAAGGCGATGGCCGCCTTGGGGTGCTGGCGGAAAAATTCTTTCAGATCCATAGATCCTCAACCTCCGTGTGGCAAAAATAAAAAGGCATACGATCCCCCGTGGAGGGATCGTATGCCTTCCTGTGCATACATGCTTTTCGTTTCCTATCTTCGTGCCGGGGACAGTCCGCGAGCTTCGGCTCCGGGAAGCAGCTCGGGCTGCTCAGGTGAACTGATTATAGCATAGCCTTCCCGAAAAACGCAAGGGCTTTTTCTGATTTTTTAGCGGATTTTGGTGGTTTTCTTGGAAATACAGTGTTTTTAGCGGTCGTTTTACCGGATAGTGGAATTTTAATATTCTGTGCATCTCATTTTCATTATTGAAATTGTGGCCAGCTGCGCCGTCGTGGCCGCTTCGGACGCAAAACGAGTTCGCTCCGCGTTTCTAACCATGTTACGAACAAAGCGCACTATGCATATGAATGTATACTATCCGATGCGGGCCGAGCTGACGGCAAAAAGTCTCACAGAGTTCACGGCGCCGCAGCGCCGCGAATAAGATGTAATCCGTTTTTTGCGGCGGCGTATACGTCGCAAAAAACACTTTGCGCGGAGCAGGCCTTGGCCCAAAGGAACTGGCCTCGGCAGACCCGACGGTTGATGTCGGGCCAGAGTGTGTTTTGTCCGCTGTAAGCGGACAAAACACACGGTTCGGAGCGAAATCCCCTTGGCAGAAAAAGGCTATGCCCTTTTCTGTCAGTCCCCCACGTACTCCGACGGGTCGATGACCTTGCCGTCCTTGCTGACGGAGAAGTGCAGGTGCGCGCCCATCTCCGTCTCGGCGCTCGCGGTCGAGCCGACCTGCCCGATCACGTCGCCCGCGGCGACCGCCTGCCCCACCGTGACAGGCGGATCCTTCTGCAGGCAGCTGTACTGCGTGTTGTAGCCGCCCGCGTGCTCAATGACGACGGTTGTGCCCATGAGCTCGTCGTCCTCGACCTTCACGACCTTGCCGCTTGCGGCGGTCTTGACGCTGTCTCCCTCGGCGGCCTGAATGTCGATGCCGCTGTGTGTGCGCCAGTCGGCCATCGTCTCGTCATAGAGAAGCTCCGTCGTGCTGAACACGGTCACGGTCGTCCCGTCGAGCGGGGAGACGACCTGCGGCAGCAGATCCTCAGGCTGGGCGGGCTCCATCGTCGGGGCGGCGGGCTCGTCCGCATCGTCCGGCTCCGGCTGACTGGGGATGGTCCACTCCGGCTGGAGTACCGGCGTGTCGCTGGGCTCCGGGGTTGTGGGCTGCTGGGGTCTGAGGAGGGTATAATAGCCGATCACGCCGGCTGCCACAAGGCAGAAGGCAAGGGCTATGTAAAAGCCCCTGCCGCCGAACACGGCCTTTACCTTTTCTCCGTTCCATCTGCTCATATGCGCCTTTCCGGGCCGGCGCACGGCCGGCCGCCGCGCGTTTCCCGGCCCGCGGCACGCCGAACAGTCCCATAAAAAGGACCTCTGCCTCCAGTGTGGACAGGCAGAGGCTTTTTTATACGCACAGCGCGTTTTTCGCGGAAATTCCGGCGCTTAAAACTCGTTTTTGATCGACCGACGCAGCAGCTGGTTGAGCATCTCCTGCGGCGCGGCGCCCTCATAGAGGATGTCGTATACCGCCCGGCAGATCGGCAGCTCCACCCCGTATTTCTCCCCGAGTTGGCACATGGCGCGCACGGTGTAGTATCCCTCGGCAAGCGCCTGATACTCCTCACCATGCACGAACGACTCTCCGAACTGGCGGTTGTGGCTGTAGGGCGAGAAGACGGTCGCCTCATAGTCGCCCAGATGGCACAGCCCGTAGGCCGAGAGCTCGCTGCCGCCCATCGCGCGGATGAGCCGCGCCACCTCGCGCGTCCCGCGGCTCATGAGGGCACCCTTCAGGCTCGAGAGCCCCTCACCGTCGAGCATGCCCGCCGCGATGCCGACGACGTTCTTCGCCGCCGCGCCGACCTCGTTGCCGATGAGATCCGTCCCGTAGTAAAAGCGGATGAGGTCGCTCGAGAACGCCTGCACGAGCCGCTGCTTCGTCTCCACGTCGTCGCTGTCGATGACCATGCAGTTCGGGATGCCGCGATAAAACTCCTGCACATGCCCCGGCCCCAGCCAGACGGCGACCCTGTTCGACGCGTCCACGCCCGCGCGCGCAATCTCGCTCAGGCGGCAGCCCGTTCCGACCTCGAGCCCCTTCATGCACAGAACGAACGTCTTGCTGCGCAGTCCCAGCGGCCGCAGCTCCCCGAGCAGCGCGCGCAGCCCCTGCGAGCCGATGGAGATGATGATGACCTCCGCCTCCTGCGCCGCGCGCAGGTCGGTCGTGAGCGCGATGGACGGCGGCAGCTCAAGCAGATCGTTTTTCCGCGTCTGCAGAAAGCGCTGCATCCGCGCCGAGCCTGCGCGGCCGTAGAGTGTGACCTCATGGCCGATGCGGTCGAGATACCACGTAATCAGCGAGCCCCAGCGCCCGCAGCCAATCACCGTAATTTTCATGGAAAGACCTCCTTCCGCTTCCGTGCGGAAGATATTTTTACCCATTATAGCAAAGTCGCCGCGGGAAATCAATGCGCCGCCCCAAGCCGTGCCCGTCTTAAGCGGGTATTTGTATTTTGGTATTGTCCGGCGGCGAGGAAAACAAGGCCGACCGCTTTCCTGGGCAGAAAGGGCAGGGATAAAGTTTCCAGCCGCGGTATTGACATGGATGCCGACCGCCTGACCGATGAAGCCGCCGAAGTGATTGCTGGCGGAGTTGGCGGTTACGCTGCCGAATGCATAGCAGTTGACGGTGGTGACGCGGTTGTTGAGCCCCGCAAGGCCGCCCAAACGCGGGGAAGAACCGGCGCAAATGCGGAAAAACGCGGGCGCGGCGGCCGGGGCGCATGAAAGGGAAGATCCCCCAAAGGACTGTGCCTTTGGGGGATCTGATTTACTTCGCGTATTCGATAACCTTCGTCTCGCGCAGGACATGCACCTTGATCTGACCGGGATACTCCAGCTCGTTCTCGATGCGCTTGGCGAGCTCGCGCGCCAGAATGACCATCTGATCCTCGGACACCTGCTCGGGCTTGACCATCACGCGAACCTCACGGCCGGCCTGAATGGCGTAGCTCTTCTCGACGCCGGGATAGGAGCTCGTGATCTCCTCGAGCTTCTCCAGACGCTTGATGTAGTTCTCGAGGTTCTCACGGCGCGCGCCGGGACGCGCGGCGGAGATCGCGTCGGCCGCCTGCACCAGGCAGGCCACCAGCGTCTTGCACTCCACGTCGCCGTGGTGCGCCTGAATGGCGTGGACGATGTCCTCCTTCTCGCGGTACTTGCGGGCGTATTCCACACCGAGCGAGACGTGCGTCCCCTCGAACTCGTGGTCAAGCGCCTTGCCGATGTCGTGCAGCAGACCCGCGCGCTTGGCGGCCTGTACGTCGGCGCCCAGCTCGGCGGCCATCATGCCCGCGATATGGGACACCTCGATCGAGTGCTGCAGGACGTTCTGGCCGTAGCTTGTGCGGTAGTGGAGCTTGCCGAGCAGCTTCTGCAGCTCGGGGTGCAGCCCGCGCACGCCCGTCTCGAGCACCGCGCGCTCACCCTCGGAGCGGATGACGGCGTCGACCTCACGGCGGGCCTTCTCGACCATCTCCTCGATGTGGGTAGGGTGGATGCGCCCGTCGGCGATGAGCTTTTCGAGCGCGAGACGCGCCACCTCGCGGCGCACCGGCTCGAAGCAGGAGACGGTGATCGCCTCGGGCGTATCGTCGATGATGAGGTCCGCGCCGGTCAGCGTCTCGAGCGTGCGGATGTTGCGGCCCTCGCGGCCGATGATGCGGCCCTTCATCTCGTCATTGGGCAGGGGAACCACACTGACGGTAATTTCGGCCACATGGTCGGCGGCGCAGCGCTGGATCGCGGTTGCGACGATCTCGCGTGCGCGCTGGTCGGCCTCCTCCTTGGCCCGGGTCTCGATCTCCTTGATCTTCAGGGCCGTTTCATGCGTGACCTCGGACTCAACCTGAGAGATCAGGTATTCCTTGGCCTGGTCGGCGGTCAGGCCGGAGATGCGCTCGAGCATCTCGGTCTGGCTGCGCTTGATGGTGCGGATTTCCTCCGCTTCACGGTCGGCGGCGGCGTGCTTGGCAACAAGCGCCTCCTCCTTCTTCTCGATCGTATCCATCTTGTGATCGAGGTTTTCCTCTTTCTGCTGCAGTCTGCGCTCCTGCTTCTGGATGTCGGCGCGGCGTTCCTTGACTTCCTTCTCGTATTCGGTGCGGCTTTTCAAAATCTCTTCTTTTGCTTCAAGAAGTGCTTCCCGCTTCTTATTTTCCGAGCTCTTGATGGCTTCGTTGATGATGCGCGTGGCTTCTTCCTCCGCGCTGGAGATTTCTTTTTCCGCTACGTTCTTGCGATGGCGAATACCGAGGAGGAAAAAAACGACCGCGGCCACGACAAACGCAGCCGCAGCAATCAGCACTGCAATGCCGGTTTTCATCATGGTGGGTGTTTGCCTCCTGTGTTGTTTTGGTGTATGAAAACGGTTTCCCGTTTTTATAGCAGATAACAATCGGAAAAATCCCCTTGTTCTTCCGATGATAATCCTTCCTAATTTTAAACGGATTGCACAAAACTGTCAAGGGCAAATCGACGGGGCATCTGCAAATTTCCGGCTATGTGCGGATGAACCAGCGGCTGGCGTAGCCGAGCTGGCCGTCGTAGGAGACGACGTACCAGTCCTCATACGCGCCGAGCACCGTCACGGCGGCGCCGTCCGGAATTTTTCCGATGACCGGGCCGGTGACGGCGGGGGTGCTGCGCAGGTTGACCGGACCGCCCGAGGCGGTCTGCGCCGTGCCGGGCCGCGCGGGGCCGGGATAGACGAACGGCAGGCCGAAATACGCCGTCAGCGACTGCACAAGGCTCTGGGCGATGGGGTCGATGTTGTTTTCGATCCACTGTGCGTCCTCGTAGTTGTCGTGGTAGCCGATCTCGAGCAGGACGGACGGAAAGCGCGGCTGGCGCACCTCGCCGAGACTCGTGGTGGCGCGGGTCGTCACAAGCTGCGGCAGCGGGTAGATCTCGCGCAGGTTCTGCGCGAAAAGCTCCGCCGCGCGGCGGCCGTTCGCGCTTGTGGGATAGTAAAAGGCGATGATCCCGCGGGTCTGTCCCTCGCTCCCGGAGCCGGAGGCGTTGGAGTGGATCGCGAGATAGAAGTCGTAGCTGCCCTGATTGGCCTGCCGGATGGAGGACGCGGCGGTCATATCGGGGGTGTTGCGGGAGAACTGGATCCCGTTGGCGAGCAGATACGGCTCCATCGCATCGGCGATGAGGTTCATGAAATATTCCTCGCTCCCCGCGCCGGTGATATACGGGTTATACTCCTGCGTGCTGGGACTGAGATACACGGTCGGCATGGTAATCGCTCCCCTTTCAGGTGGTTTTCCCATCCTATGCCGCCGGGCGCGCGGGTGCTATCCCCGGGGGGCTTTTCTCTGCCATAAAAAGAAGACGGCAGATTGCGCGCGGCAATCTGTCGTCCTGGTACGGGTAGTGGGGGTCGAACCCACACGAATCGCTTCACAGGAACCTAAAGGTGATGTCACCTTAGTGTAAAATAGAGTTGTTGCAGAATCCTGCTATAATACGAGCGTTTTGTTACAGTCTCCATGAAGGTATGGGGATTTATACATACATATTTACGCCTCCAACTTGAATGACGATCAGTAGTTAAGCGGGCTACAAAATAGTTCCCCTAAGTTGTATTGTTCGCTTGAAAGATGTATAATACGACCAAACGGTAAGATAAAGATGGACAATTAAGGGGCCTGCCAATATGGAATATGTAACGCCAAAAGATAAAGCAACAGAATGGGGTATTACACAACGACGCGTTGAGATCCTTTGTGGAGACGGACGCATTCCAGGAGCATATCGCCTTGGACGTGTATGGGCTATCCCGAAAGATGCCAAAAAGCCGTTGGACGGAAGAACGCGCAAAGCGAAAGAATCACAAAAAGGAGATTGCTGATGTTTCACCAAATGATCACCAACGCGCGGAACCGTTGGTTTGCGTCCTCCGAGTGTACTGCCCAGGGGATCATCGCTTATATTGAAAAGACCAACCAGATGCGAGATGCGCAGGTAGATGCCATCAAAACCTATCTGTATCTAAAAATTGCCTGTGATTGTGCGCCTTTGGCAAAATTGTTCTGTCAGGGGGCGTTCAACACTTTGGACTTAGAGCAGGAGGAACTTTCCGCAAAAACACGGGCCTTCTTACTGAATCACCCGGCTGCGGCAGCGCTATTTGAGTACGCCTGCCAAAAGAACGATGCAGGTGAGCAGGTTTCTGAGAAGCTGGAAAAACAGATACGCAAAGATCCGGAGAGTATCGATTATGAAGATTTTTTCCAGTCCGCTTTTTATGGAGTATCTTATACCGATTACCTGTTCAGCCTTCCTATGGGTGCGGGTAAAACCTACCTGATGGCTGCATTTATTTATCTGGATCTGTACTTTGCCAAAAACGAGCCGCACAACCCGGCCTTTGCCCATAACTTTATGATCTTTGCTCCCTCTGGTTTGAAATCCTCGGTTGTCCCCAGTTTGAAAACTATCCAGCGGTTTGATCCTTCTTGGGTGATTCCCCAACCGGCGGCATCGGAAATCAAGCGTCAGATCTCCTTTGAGGTGCTGGACCAGGGCAAGACCGCAAAAAAATCCAATAAGACTAAGAATCCCAATGTGCAGAAAATAGCCAATCACCAACCGCTGTCTGAGTTGTTTGGCTTAGTGGCTGTCACCAATGCGGAAAAGGTTATTTTGGACCGCATACAGGAAGTTGAAGGCCAGATCAGTTTTTATGACGAGAGTGATGATGAAAAGGATCGGCAGGCCAATGAGCTGCGCAACCTGATCGGCAAACTCCCCGGTTTGTCCATTTTCATCGATGAGGTCCACCATGCGGTCAGCGATGAGATTAAGCTCCGTGCCGTAGTCAGCAAGTGGGCGAAGAATCAGACCGTTAATTCCGTGATTGGCTTTTCCGGCACACCCTATCTGGAAAAGGCAGAGAAAATTAAGGTAACGGATGATCTCTCTGTATCCTCGGCGGAGATTTCCAACATTGTCTATTACTATCCGCTTATCGACGGCGTAGGAAACTTTCTCAAGCGGCCCATTGTGAAGATTGCAGATATTCCTGACAGCGGCTGTATTATTGAAAACGGCGTCAGGGAGTTTTTGGATGCTTATCGGGATACCGTATATCCCGACGGGACACTGGCCAAGCTGGGCATCTACTGCGGGAGCATTGAAAAATTGGAGGAGCTGGTCTACCCCATAGTAGCTCGTATCGCGGCGGAGTATGGGCTTTCCGGTGATGCCATTCTGAAATTCCACAAAGGCAATAAGCAGTATCCACAGCCAGTCGATAGCCAGATGGAGTTTGACAGCTTGGATCAGCCTTTCTCAAAGATCCGCATTGTTTTGTTGGTTCAGATCGGAAAAGAGGGCTGGGATTGCCGCAGCCTGACGGGAATCATTCTCTCCCAAGAGGGAGATTGCCCCAAAAACATGGTACTGCAGACCGCTTGCCGCTGCCTGCGTCAGGTACAGAAAGACGCACTGGAAACAGCTCTGATCTATCTAAACAGCAGCAATGCGGAAAAACTGAATGCTCAACTGCTGAAACAACACCATATCTCTCTGAAAGAGTTTTGTGAAGCAGACCACCATAAAGTGTCGCTGAATCGGTATGACCGCACCGATCATCTCCATTTGCCCAAGGTGGACTTCTATCAGCTGAAGATCCATTATGAAACTTTGATCGTAGACCCCGCTGAGCCGGAAAAAACACTCCCTGATGTTTGCAAAAATGCAAGTATTGTAGCAGGCACCATTAAAACCACCGATTTCTCCATGGAGGTAACGGATACCAGAGTGGATAATGAGGAACGCGGTGCTGTCCGGGCGTCTTATTCTTCCTGGCTTTATAACATCGTTCGCAGTTCCATCTACACTCTTACCATGGAGGAATTGCAGCCCTATGATGCCCAACTGAGGTCTATCTTTGAGAAAATCACTTATCAACGGGATGGCTCGCGGTATTTCAGTTCCAAATATGATCTGCTCCAGGTGGAGGCGAATATCCGCAAGACCTTTTGTGCCCTTCGCTCCTACGCGACCTATGAGGAACGGATACCTCAGTCGGCCAGCCTGCTGAATATCGCCAACTTTACTCAGACAGTTGAGACAGAACGGCCCCAGGATTACTATCCCGATCAGGAGACGGCACAGAAAATTGTTCTGGATGACCAGGGCAAGCTGAAATTAGATAAGAAAGCGCAGGCGATGATGGAGTTGGCTCAGGAGCTGGGGCAGGAAGACGTCCTGACCATGCTCCGTAAAAAATATTCCTCTCACCCCCAAAAGGACCGCTCTTTCCACTACCTGCCCTACCACACAGACAGCGGCTTTGAGCAGATTTTCCTGCGGGAAGTGCTGACCTTTCCCGAAATCGAGCGTTTGGGCCTGGAGGTTTACTACAACGGAGACCGAACCATGACGGAGTTTAAGGTCAAGTGCTACAAACGAAGTGCTGGCGTCTGGCAGTATGTAGGGATGTATACACCGGACTTTCTCATCCTCCAGCGTAAAGAAGGCAAGATCCATAAGGTTATGATTGCCGAGACCAAGGGTGAGATTTATGCCAATGACCTGAAGTTCAAGGATAAAAAGGAATTCGTGGAGACGGAGTTCTTGCGGCAGAACAACGCTGCTTTTGGATATGAGAGGTTTGAATATTTGTATTTGGAAGATACAATGTCCGAGAAAGACAGGCTTGTACTAACTCAAAAGACAATCTGTAATTTCTTTGAGGGGTGAGAAAATGAAAAGAGATATGGATCTAATCCGTGATATTTTGTTGCAAATAGAGAAGCAGGATATAAACATGTCTCAATACGAACCTATAGCGGTAGAAGGACATACACCCATGGAAGTTATGCAGCATGTGAAGCTGATGGAACAACGTGGGCTTGTTAAGGATTGTTTGTATGATTTCGTTTGCAACACCTGTGTACGGACCATCACATGGGAAGGTTATGACTATCTCGAATTAATTAGGCAGGATACCATCTGGAATAAGACCAAGAAAACAATCGCAGAAAAAGGACTTGCCATTACGGTAGGAACTATAAAAACTATTGCCACAGCATTTATAACCGCAGCGGCGGAGGGTGTTGCTAATTCAATTATAAAAAACGGAGGACAAGTCTGATGCCGATTAAATATGTACCGTTTATTCCTGAGCCTGTGGAAGGACAGGCTGTATTGAGGAATTTTAACCGAATCCTTAAATATAAAGGCGCAGACGATGTGTCTATGGTGTTACAGCGTGGGATGCCCCTGTACGAGATGGAAAAACAGGAGACCGTGGGAGAAAACAAGGATGGCAACCTGGTCATCCGTGGAGAGTGCGTCTCTGCCTGCGCTTATTTGAAGGAGCAGGGGATCCAGGTGGACCTGGTGTACATCGATCCGCCCTTTGCCAGCGGTGCGGATTATGCCAAGAAAGTCTACCTCCGCCGCAACCCCAAGGTGGCCGAGGCCATCGCCCAGGCAGAGCAGGAGCTGGACATCGAGGAACTGAAAGCCTTTGAGGAAAAGATGTACGGCGACGTATGGGATAAAGAAAAATATCTCAACTGGATGTACGAGAACCTCATGTCCATTAAAAGTGTGATGAGCGAAACTGCGTCCATTTATGTGCATTTGGATTACCACATCGGGCATTATATGAAAGTTCTAATGGATGAGGTCTTTGGAGAAGATAATTTCCGAAACGAAATTATCTGGAAACGCGCAACTGCACATAGTGATGCGGAGTTCTATGGAAACAATTTCGACTGTATCTATTTCTACACTAAGTCACAAGAAAATTATACTTTTAATACTGTTTATCAACCATATGATGAGGCGTATATTGCAAGATTCAGTAGAAGTGATCCAGATGGTCGAAAATGGGACAGCGGAAACTTGACCGCAAAAGGACTTCAAGGCGGAGGGTATGATTATGAATACAAAGGTTACCGTTCGCTTTGGAGAATGCCACTTGAAACGATGGAGAAAATGGATCGTGAGGGTAGAATCCATATAACAAAAACCGGTGGAATTCGGTCAAAGGTTTACTTGGATGAACTGCCTGGGATGCCTGCCCAATCATTGTGGAGTGATATCAACCCCATTAATTCACAAGCAAAAGAAAAAGAAGATTACGCCACTCAAAAACCATTTGCACTATTAGAACGGATCATAAAGGCTTCTTCCAACGAAGGAATGCTTGTAGCCGACTTCTTTGGCGGCAGCGGCGTGTCCGCTGCGGTGGCCAACAAGCTGGGCCGTCGTTTCATCCACTGTGACATTGGTCTCAACTCCATTCAGACCACTCGGGACCGGCTGAAAGTAGACGGAGCACAGTTCGATGTCCTGGAAATCAAGGACGGCGTGCAGCTCTATCGCAACCCTGTCCAAACCATGGACAAAATCAAATCTTTGATCCCCGGTCTGAAAAATGAGGACTCCCTGGACTCCTTCTGGGAGGGTGCCATCACCGACAGCAAGTTGGGTACGATCCCCGTCTATGTTCCCAACCTGCTGGACAGCACCTCCAAACTCCTGGATGTGGTGCCGATGAACCGCATCATCCATCAGGCCATCCCCGACCTGGACGCCGGTATCAAAAAAGTCATCGTCTACTATATACAGTTTGCTTTCCTTTATACAAATCATAAGAAGATGGAGTGTTTCTGTTGAGCTCGTCAAGGAACACTGCTCCCACTTCGCGAAGAAAGCTTTTTTCTCTATTGGGAACGGCTATTTTTTCGTTCAATTGTTCCAAAAAAGTCTGTGTGTCACCTTTAATCCATATGTTGTTTGGGGAACTCTGAAGCTGCAGCTTTAACTTTCCGGACAAGTTTGGCAAAATAAAGAATCTATAAAACGGGGTTTGGGAATATCCGCTTCGCTCATAAATATCTAAGACGGCTTTTAAATCTTCTTCTTGAAATTGTGTGCCAATTAATATTAAATCATGTTGTAGTGCTTGGTGGGCAAATTCTTTAAGAAGTGAATCCCCGTCAATGGAAAAGTCCCGATACTCTTCACTGTCAAACACATATCCTTTTTGAGGGACAGTAACCGAGCCATGTAATTTAATTAGATTAGTAGTAGCATTTGTGCTGTTGCCGTTTAAATGCGCTCGATCCCAAACTGACAAGGGAATGCCGGCTCTTTTGTATATGGATTCGACTAAGTCGTCAATGTTAAGAGTGAAAATATAATCCCACTCATAGTTAATTAATTTTTCGTGAAAACCGTCACAAGATGGTTGACAATGTTGAAAAGATTGCGTCAAGAAAGCGTCCCGTTCAGAAACCTTATTTAGCAATCGTAAATAGGTGCATATCTCTTTTAAATCATCTTTTTTGTTTGCAATCTCTTTAGAAATTTCAGGAGAAATTTCAGGGTCAAGATCATCAACTACGCCGTTCTCAAAAAAATGGTTGTATAAATTTTGAGATAATCTCCATCCAATGGGAAGAGGCTCGCCACTCCCGTTTTTGGCACCAGCGGAAAAACCTGCGCCGAGTAGTAAGACTGGGCGGTTTTGCTTCATGCGATCAAGTAAAAATTTGAAGTCTTTTTCCATTTTCTAACCCCTTCCTTTAATTGTAAACAAGCATGCTGATACTTACACTTTTGAATAGTATATGATAGGTTAAAAGCTCAGTCAAAGACTGAGCTTTTAAGTGGAGAATATTCTGTTCTGTTTTGGTACGGGTAGTGGGGGTCGAACCCACACGCCTTTCGGCACAGGAACCTAAGGGGTATGTCACCTTAGTGAAAGATTTTCAGAGCCCTCCATATCATAAGGGGAGGGCATCTTTCCAACGCTTCAAAAGATGTTCGGTCGTGGCCGGCCGAACACCTGCTAAATCATAGCACACTCTTCCGGAAAAGTATAGCATGATTATAGCTTTACTGGAGAAAACTTCTGCTGCGGCTGCATAAAGCAGAGGGGACAAGGACATTCACTTAGGGATTATTGAAGACAATGATAATTTGTCCTCAAGCGGTGTTAACCAGAAAGGCCACGTAACAAGCTACATAGTCTGCTGTAGGGGCTTTTCGCTTTAGGTATCATCCTCACCGCTGTCCATCGGCGTGGCAAGCATAAGCCTACCTCCAAGCCGGAAGGTGCAGGAAAAAATCTCCAGCTCAATCAAGCCGTAATCAAATCTGAAATATTTTCATGCCACGCTTGCTTAAAATCCTGCAGTCATCTTCTTTGCATGTTATCAAAACGGAAGAGAATTATAGTCCTCCTCATCTTGATCGGGAAAACCGAGCAACTGCTTCGCTCTCAGCAACAACTGATCGTATGTAACGATATGAAGTTGGTGGTATGCGGCATTCAAAATGCGAAGGGCACGCATCTTATCTTCTCCCCAATCGTCAGAGCGTCCATAAACCAACATACATTGTGGTTTTACAGTCTTCGTTCCATCCACACGTTCCATAAATTCTACAGAATTGGATTGAAGTTCAATTCTGTAAAGATAATTTAAGCATTGGGAAATTGCTGCAGTCAACTGGGCATTGGGATAATAATTCCCATGTGAATCCGGGCCCGCCCAAAATTGCAAATCTGGTCGTTTAATTTCTACAACATCCAGAAATCCGTCTATTGAACGCATTAGGTAGTCGGCAATGTCGTTGGTATCAATATCTCTCTCCGGCAAAATATTGAGGTATTCTGAGCCAAGCACCCATTTATTTTGAGAGAACCAATTCTGCCAAAACGATTCCGTTCTCTCTACATCAATCGCTTGTTCAAATACTTGGACTGCATTATTCCGCTCTGCAGCGGTGATTGCCACGGTAAGGTTTTGCGTCAAAATACCAGATTCAATCAGCTTTGATACAACCTCATCATCCGAGATACCTAAATCACGCACTTTAGCAAATAGCTTGGCTGCATCCTTATCTGCCTCTATAAACTCAGTCAAACCGATATTCAGCGGGGTATAGTACTCTTGAATATATTCAATTAACATATCGATTTCTTCGGACTTAAGAGTAACTGCTTTGTCTTCTTTAGTAATCCATTGATTCCCTGCTTTCTTCTGCCGAGCAATTTTAAGGGATACAATTTGCTCACCACTGGATTTGTGGCAGTTCCTAAAAAATATCGCTTTGCAAGTGCTCCTGGGGCCAGAGCTTAAAACACAGGGTTCAACATACTCTTGCCCATCTGTAGTTTTAATTACGTTTTTCCACTCTTTTGCCATAAAAAACCTCTCGATAAGAAGTTAGAAATTGAACTCTATTCCAGTCAGGACAGCACCGAAATCGTATTGTGGTAACGCTCCGAAATAGTCCGTTTCTAAACCGACATCCAAAACATACATAAAGTCCGCAAAATCATAAATCACAGGCTCGCCGTGATTATCTATGAGATTCTTCCGTATGCTATCGGTTTTAGCGATAAGGCAAGTGTACTGATAGTCCTTGTCAATTGCAGAAGTATTCCCGTTAGGATGCGCCTTTTGCAGATGCTGACCACTCGTCAATGCGATCAAATTCTCCAGGTACTCTGCAATCTCCTGATACCGGTATTTGGGGAAAATATGATGCATATGCGTAGCCTTTTCTCCAACAGAGAACCGATCCAAAATTTCGGATTTCCCATCATTGTATTTGTCATTGAATTGGCGCAAATATTTTATTGCTCTGGACACACGGTACTGATACTCATCATCGGTCTGGGCCGCTGGGATAAAATCTCCTCGTGCGACATTTTTATCCTTGCCCGCTGCATCATCACGCCAATTGGTCTGATTATAAATGATTTTGTCATATGTAATCATGGACGGAGATATTTTCCCTTTGGCGGTACCTTTTTTGTGATACTTACAAGCCAGAGGATTGAGTACCTTGGTAAAAATCCTACTTGCCTCCACAGTGGTGTTGATAGGGGTATACTTAATGCAGAACGCGGCAAAAGTATCCTTGAGGTTCTGAAGAGCATCATTTGTCTGCTCATCGAAGAATGTCTCAAAACTGTCCCACAACCCACTATCCTTCAACGTTTTCTCAATGTAGAGGCATAAAAAGTCAAACGCATTTCTCTCCCGAAGTGCGATATACTGCAGAATATCCATATTGGCAACGCTAAACTGGATTGTATTGCGAACAACACCATCCTCACGCAGTACGCCTGCAGCAGCCAGCATTTTCATTGGTTGCCGGAAGAACTTGTTATACTCGTCCAGAGTAGTTCGGCGCAGAGGGTCTGGCTTGCAGAAAATATTTTGAACATTCGTAATAGCATATTCAGATTTCCAAATATCCGGGGACTGGAACGGTTGGCTGCCGCCATTCTGAATATAGTCCATAATGCAGTCAGCAACAAAACATACGGCATCAAAAGCACATTTCTGGTCAATCCAACGGCCATTACCGGAAACACGAACATCATAATTATGTTCGTCTAAAAACCTCAATACAAGATTCTTATTCATCTCTTAACACCCCGTAATAAAACACGCTATTATTATCAACGTTAATTGACTGAGTGGATAGATTCCGCGCAATTCCGTAAAACCGTCTGTACTCCTCAGAAGAAAAGAAAGCCTTTTGCTTCGCTGTCAATCGAAGATCTTCCTTTGGAATAAGAACTGCTACGGAGCCATCAGGAATCGCATTTGGCAAATTGTCAATGACCCGCGGATTATATGTCATATTCGGAGTCAGGTATACCCGCTCATTGTTTACAAACTGAGATGCCGACACAGTTTCAGCTATCTGCATCGGAAGGTATACATCGTAATCCGGTATATGTGTTATACCCAATCCATCGTCATCAATATTTCTGGCTTTTATGACCCACAGACAATTACCGTTCGATTTTGCAACGGTGTTTGCTTTGGTAATCTGTCTATCCCGAAACACAGTAAATACATCAAAGCGGAGTTTTTTTGCAACCTCATCAAATTGTTCATCGCGATAAATCACGAAGGAAGGGTACGCTGGATCAGTAAGATACTCCTGACTACGGGTATGCTGTACATTGTACTTCATACTATAAACAGTCGTGTCCTTTGGCTTTTGCCGAGGATAGATTATCATGCACATGGTTTCAATGGATACACCAGTGAAGCCATAACGTCCAAAATCAATAATGCTGTCAATCTTTACTGTCCGCAAATAATCTCGTGTTTGGGCGTATTCTTCGGACGCAAGGATATTCTTATTCAAAACTAAAGAAACACAGTCACTACAACGAATACACTTTTCCAAAAATATCGCTGCTAAGTTATTCGTTTTTTGATTGGCATTTGCTTTAAGCGCTTCTGCAATGACAGAGGATTTCTTCTTCAGTTTGGAAAAAGGCGGGTTTCCAACAGCCAGGTCGTATCTGCACTCTGGCTGCCAGGTGACAAAGTCATGGCAAATCTGATTGATAGTGAAATTGGAAGGTGCTCCAATCCGATTCAGCAGGAGAGAAAATGCCTCCAGACTTGCTGGGTCAATATCGACCACATCAAGGATAACATGAGGGACATTTTCATATTGTTTGAATAGAAAGGGGATAAAACTTCCTGCTCCTACAGATGGTTCCAAGATACGAATCTCGTCCTTGTTGAACACGGGGAGTCGCCCCATGATTTCATTTACGATAAACTTATTCGTATAAAATGCGGCGTTTTTTTCCCTTTGTGCATTGCAGAGTTCCGTAACTCTCATCAAAGAAGCAATATCCAAATTGAGTGGATTATCTCGCAAAAAAACAATCAGATTGTTTCTTCTTGCAAGGTCATGGTCTGCAATGATGCGGTTAATTTCAGATGCATCGCTCCGCTTCGGCTGCATTGACACTTTAATACTGGCGGCAATCTGGCGCATAATTTCTGTTGGTACAGCCTCGCCTAAACACTGGCGAATATTCACTTCATGCGCTTTATATATGCTTCTCTTCTCAGCGTCGTTCATTGCATTGAGTTCATCAAGCGAATAGTCTACCCACCTAAAAGAGCGTGGTATGGTCATCATATCCATAAGCTCCCTAATGCTGAACACACGATCTTGCTCGGGATGGATGGTATTTTGGGCCGCAAGCTGATCGTTACGAGTGTGGACACATTGAACGAATCTGTCCCAAGGCTGACGGGTATATTTGTCTCTATTCTTACGAGTGTTTTCGACCCGTTTACCATCAATAATACGATGTGGCCGTTTAGAAGGGTCAACATTATCAAACGCAGATTCACCCTCTTTCAAATCATGAATCCACGGGCGCATAGCAGGAGTGTATGTTCTGAAAGCGTGATAAAAGTCACTTTGACTGATTTCGCCCCACTCCAGTCTGGGGTAGTCGTAAATAACCTCCCTCAATGTTTTTTCAGGTCTATAGCAGGGGTATAAGTCGAACGGCGTGATGTTGTTTCTATACTTTTTGCTGACACCAATCATTAGAGTTCTTGTTCTGGAAGAATTAGAACCATAGTTCATAAAATTAAGAATTCTTCCAGAAATGATGTATTCGGCACCCAGTGCGCTTCTGATGTACTCTCCGATAGGCATGACTTGCTCATCCGGTGTGATACATAATGTCTTTTGAAACGCCATCACATTCTCAAAAATAAAGAAACGAGGTTTTATCCGGTCAATAATCTCTACAGATTCAACTACCAAGCTATTTCGGTTAATTTCCTGATCATTTTTTTTGTGATTGATGACACTAATGCCTTGGCACGGAGGGGTAGCAATAATTACATCGATGCCATCGTTACCAAGTTTTTCCCATTTGCTGATTTCATCATATATCTTCTGCTTAATTGTTGGCTGCGTAATATCGCCTGGGATGTAGCCTGAGTCCAGCTTGCATTTTTTATTTACACGCTGCACATCCATGCGTCTCGGCAAAAGTTCGTTGGTTGCAACACATTCAAACCCTTCCATGTGGAATCCGTAGCAACCCACTCCTGCCGAACTGAATAAGGAAATGTATGTCATGGTTTTATCCTTTAACAATGTGTTACACCTCCCCCTTATCATCGTTCATGCACTTATGTTCCATGATATCTCCAAAGTCACAGTGAAGGACATCGCATATCCTGCCAAGAATCGCTAAATTTACTGCCTCATCTCGACGCATCTTAGTCATGGTATTGGGCGCGATTCCGGCTTCTTTCCGTAATTCTGATTGGCTCATTTTTTTGTCAATCAGAAGTTTCCATAGACGATTATATGAAATGGACATACTGTGCCTCCTGTAAAAGTCATATGTTAGTATTATAGCGCCGGGCTGTTAATATTTCAAGATAAAATCGCAAAAATGTGCGATTGTAAAACAGATTTTATGCATCACTTGCCTCTGTGTCAGTAACGACACAGGGACTTTTTGTTTTGCTATGTCAAAATACCATCTGTCGTGGCAAAGAAGTAAAATATATTTTTCAGAAGTGTTCGGTCAATGCCTTCATTCCTGTCCAGATGGGTCTGTGAAAAGAGAATTTCAAAAAACATGATGTTTGCGATCCCAACGGTGCAACTGAATAGTGCAGGGGGCTCCCGTGCGAAAAATTTCGGAATTGTCTGCAAATTTTTAATAGGGGGTACATCGAAGTGGTCGCACATACAAGTATCTCCTCTCATAGTATAGCATCGGTTTCGATGCTTGCATAGATGCTACCATAAGGGGGTGTACAAAAGTCTGTATAGCTGTTCTGACTATACAGAGATGTTATTTATATCTGAGGTGGCTTCATTCAGCACGCCATAGACCTCCGTCAAAGCGCGGACATACTGCGGGAAGTCGCGCCGCAGCTCACTGTCCTCCCCCGGCAGCGGAATCGGTCTCTGCATCATACGATGAACAGCCCTCCACACTTGGAGCCTGCTGCCGGGATAGGATTCTCTCAGCTTCTCGACAGCACGGCTCTTTGCCTTCTCTACGGCGGACTCCTTCATCATGTGATACATCCCGATCTCTTTCAAGGTCGCCTCCGGGTATCCGAACACGCCGCAGGTCTTGCCGAGAATGTCCCTGTCCTTCTTTGACAGGGTATCGAACAGCTCCCGGAGGAGCTCGATGCAGACTTTGCGGTACACGACCTGCTCCGCCGAAACGGAGAGCATCCCCGGCATCAGCCGCTCATAGGGATCGTCGTCATAGCCCTCCGGGACAAGGTCATGCACACCGAGTAAATGGGTGTTGTAGCGAACATATCGGCTGACACGATTTTCGGAAATGTCCAGCTCCTCCGCGATCTCACCGGTTTCCTTCCAGGCGGCATGATACAACCTCTGTGCCTGCCGAACGGCGGTCATCTCGTCCTTACTCAACGCCATGCAGCCAATGTTCTGCTCCAGCCAGCGGGTCATGCGCCCCTTCAAATGCGGGTAGAGATAGGTGGTGAGCGCGGCGCGGCTCTGGTCATATTCTCTGCTCTGTATCCGCGTCAGAAGCTCCAACGCGCCTTCGCCGCAGAGATCGTCCAGAATCGTTTTCGTATACGCGGAAAATTGTTTCGGATGATGCTGATTCGCCGTCAGGCAGTTGAATTCCGCCGCAGCTTCCTTGGCGATGCCGCGGATCAGACCGATGTTTTTATGGTACAGCTTTTCCAGCGCAGCTTCATCGCCGTCATAATATTGGCGAATTAGTTGCTCGTTGGTCATACTTGCTCACCCGCCTTTTCCTTCGGCGGACGGCCCCTCGGATTGGCCGTTCTGGTGATCCCGCAGTGCTGGTAAACGCGCTCAGAGGAAATACGCTGCTCGAAAGCCTCTACGGAGATATTCGCGTCACGCAGAGCGTCATAGAGCAGATCCCGCACATAGTCCTTGGCTTTTCTTGTGTCCTCCTGTGAGATCGCACCCCGCTGCATATCCTTTGTGATGCGGGCAAAGGCGGTCACCTTGACTTTGACCTTGGGAATGTCCTTCGCCAGTTCCTTCTGCAACTCCACCGTGCCGAACTGCCGGCAGGTGTAGCCGGGCGCATGGGGACACGCCCCTTCGCAGTACAAAGCATGGACACCGCTCTTGAGCAGAACATACCGTCCGCAGATGATGCAGCGGTGGATGTTGTGCCCGCTGTTCAGCGCCAGCATATAATCGGCTTTCATCAGCGCCTGTAAGCTATCTGTCACATGCTCCTGACAGATGGCGACAGTGCCATCCAGCAGTGGCCGCGGCACATAGGAAAGCTCGTAGGCATCGTGGGTCGTATAGCAGTCGCCGTTGTTGCGGATGGGATTGACGATGAGCTTTTCCGCAATGCGTTCATCATTGTAGAAGCCGTAGAGTGCTGCGGCATAGTCCTCTGGGCTGTTATGTTTCAGCTTGGACAGACTAAAACTGATGAAATTCCGAATAGTACCGTTGAAAGCGCGAATGTCGTGAAGATATGTTTCATAACGGCGGATGTACTTTTTGTAATCACGCCATGCATCCTTGGTAGGACCGATGGCACGAAGCATTTCGTAATAAAAGGCATCGCCTTTTTCTAAAGCTGCTTCGCTCGGATGGAACAGGTCAAGCGGAACATCCTTGACCGTTTCACTGCGCGCGGAGATTTCATTCGCCACGCGCTCAAGTCGTTTCCGTTGTATCTCTTCTGACGGCTCATGCTCCTCTTTCGGAAACAAACCGAACTGCCCCGTGATCTCCCGTATGACAGAGAAGAAAGCGTCCTCGCTCTCGTCCAGCAGCAGGCGGAACACCTGATACCGGCGCAGTACCCCACAGAGTGCCGCCAACTCCTCGTTCAGCTTCCACCAAAGCTCTATGCTCCCACTTTGCTCATATTCTTCCGCAAGGCTGGTGATCTGCTTCATGTGTTTGCTCATGGGTCGATATTCGTCTGGCGACAAATTCAGCAGATCGGCGGTCAGCATACCGGCAGTGAACTGCTGGCCGTTCAGTTCCAAGGTGCTGCCATAGGTGTAGAAAATGATGCTGCCCTCCATGTGTGCCCCTCCTGGTAAAATCTGTCCTACATGAATTTTAATCCGTCCATGCTTTTTCTCAGCATAGCATAAATTCCTCCACAATACAAGCAGAGGAAGAAACCACGCGCCGTCCCGTGGTAACGCCCCTCTGCTTTTTTCGCTCTCATCGTTCCGATGGGAGCAATATTTTTAAGGAGGATTCGAAATTGAAAAAAGAAAACCGATTGCTGACCATCGACGGTGAAACGCTGATGAGTCAGCCGCTCACACCGCTGAACTTCGTGGTGGACACGCTGCTCTCTCAGGGCCTGCACATCCTCGCCGGCTCACCCAAGGTGGGAAAGTCATGGCTGGCGCTGTGGCTGGCGGTCACGGTGGCGAAGGGCGAAAGTGTCTGGGGCATGGGCGTGAAGCAGGGCACCACGCGCTACCTCTGCCTGGAGGATTCCACCCTCCGCATCCAGAACCGCCTGTTTGAGATCACGGAGGATGCCCCCGCCAGCGTCCACTTCACCACCAACAGCGACACTCTCGGCAAGGGTCTGGAGGAACAGCTCTGCGCGTTCCTCTCTGAGCACCCAGACACGGTGCTGATCATCATCGATACGCTGCAAATGATCCGCGGCGCCGGTTATGACAACACCTATGCAAATGACTACCGTGACCTCTCCACGCTGAAGCGTATTGCGGATGCCCACGGTATCGCCATTCTGCTGATCCATCATCTGCGAAAGGAACTCGCCGACGATGTGTTCAGCCGCATCTCTGGCACAACGGCCATCAGCGGCGCGGTGGATTCCAGCTTCACGCTGGTGGAGGACAAACGCGGCAGCGGCAAGGCGACGTTCTCCTGCATTGGACGCGACATTGAGTACCGGGAGCTGACGCTGGAGCGCAACGCGGAAAATGTGTGGGAGCTGGTGTCGGACAGCCAGACGCAGCCGGAGCTGCTGGGTGGCCGGATCGTCATTCTTCTCTCTGAGCTGATGCGTGACCGCACGGAATTTATCGGCACTCCCACGGAGTTGTCCGCGCAGATCGACCCTGTGGGCAACGAGGGCATCACGCCCAAAAAGGTGTCTCGCCTGATCCTGCAAAGCGTTGCCGCACTAAGCAAAATCGGCATTTCCGCCGTGGTGCGCCGCAGCAACGGCAAGCGGCTCATTGAGCTGCGCCGTGCCGAAAGTGACGGTGCACAGGGTACCCAAGCTGTTGACCCTATCGACCCTGCCGATGTCTCGGGAGGGGAAACCGCCCCGTGTTTTGGCGTGTGAGCCGCTGTGTGCGCGGTTCGGGGTTGGGGTGGCGTGTGTACCCGCTGAGGGGATATTCTGCCCGCACGGGGCAAATTCCGAGACGGCATAAAAACGGCGAATACGCCGCCGTGGCCCGCGGGCGTCCAGCGTTTCAACGGTATGAAGCGCATGCCGAGGGTAATGATACCGCCCCCCCACACAGAAGTGCTGAAAAAATGCGAAACGGGAGTTTTTATCACCTCCCCCAACAGGACTCCCGCCGAAACCCAGCGAAGCGGTTTCGGCGGGAAGAGGACGAGCGACAGAGAGAGCGAGTCCTGCCGCTTGCGGCGGGACGAGGGATTCGTCGTCCGCTCGGACGACGGCCAGCATCGCATTTGTCTGGTCTGCGGCGAAGCCGCTGCCCTGCCAAACACTCAGGGCGGGCAAAGCCCTGCACCCAAATTCCGGGCAGAAGCCCGGACCCACTTTTAGCTATTATTGGAGAAAAACATGAAAAAAGATATCAAATTCAGCACGCGCATGGCGTCCGCCGACCGTGAGAAGATCAAGGCGCTGGCAGCGAAGGCCCACATGTCCATGAGCGACTACGTCACCGCCTGCTGTCTCGGCAAGCGGATCATCGTCATCGACGAGCAGAAGGAACTGCTCCGCCAGCTCAAGGGCATCGGCGGCAACATCAACCGCCTCACCGTCCTCGCCAACATGGGCAAGGTGCAGGTCAGCGGTCTCGACAAAACTGCACAAGAATTGTCCGAGGTCAGCGCCGCCCTGCGGGCGGTCATGGAAGGTCGGTGAGCCGTATGGCCATCGTACATTTCGTGAACTACAAGCGGGGCACACAGTCCCGCGCCGCCATGCGCGGCGTGATGCTCTATGTCATGCAGGAAAAGAAAACCGCATGGGAGGACGAACCGCTCATCAGCGGCATCAACTGCCACGTGCAAAGCGTCTACGACGATTTCCTGAACACCAAGCTGCTCTACCACAAGGACGGCGGCGTGATGTTCTATCACATGGTGCAGAGCTTTCCGAAGGGTGCGGCGGTCGATCCCCGGCAGGCCCACGAAGCCGCGCGGCGGCTGGCGGAATACTTCGGCGGCTGTGAGGTGCTGGTCTGCACCCATGTAGACCGCGAGCACATCCACTCCCACTGCGTCATCAACTCCGTCAACTTTGAGACCGGCAAAAAGCTGCACATGGCGAAGGAACAACTGCAAGAGTTGATGCGGCGCAACGACGTGATCTGTCAGGAGATGGGGCTGCCAGTCTTTGGCGCACCAACGCAGCAGGCCCGCGGCATGGGCGGCGCGGAATACCACACGGCTCTGAAAGGTCAAAGCTGGAAAATGCGGCTCATGAACACCATCGACGAGTGCATGAAATACGCCGCCGACCGGGACGCCTTCGTTTCCCTGATGGCGTCCGAGGGCTACGCTGTCCGCTGGGAAAGTGGGCGCAAGTACATCACCTACACCACGCCGAACGGCATGAGGTGCCGCGACAACAAATTACACGAGGAAAAGTATTGCAAGGAGGCCATGGAGCATGAATTCAGAATACGGGCAGAGATTGTCTCTGCAAGAACTCAAGCAGCGCAACCTCCAGCAGACAGCGCTGCCGGTGCAGGCATCACCTCCCGAATCACGTCCCTCGAAAGCGGACTGGGAGCGAATGATGAAATACATGGATGCACTGTGGTACCATGCAGATCGGCAGACGGATCTGTTGGAGCGCATCAGCAGGCAGATGTCACAGCTTCCCACACGGACGCAGCTGGACGATCTGCTGAAGACGGTGCGGCATCTGGAGCAGATGACCGAACAGGCTGGGAAGCCGAAAGAGAATTCTTTTTCTCTGCACAGAATCAGACTTCCCAGACTGCATCTGCCACACGTCAGTATTCCGGCATTGATTTCTCTGCTGATGGCGGCGGCAGCACTGCTTCTGCTCTGGTGGGGCTTGGGCACCGTCTGGAGCAGCTCCAGTCTGCTGCCCCTGTGATGCCTGTACAGCACCACACCGACAGAAAGGCACTGCAAAAAGAACGCGAAAAGAAGATTGCCCTCGGTCACAAGGCAGATGACCACGAGGACGAGGTGAGTTATGACTGGCAGCAGACCATGTGACGGTCTGCTATTTTTGTTGTCCGAATTGACTTTGGGAGAAGGATTTCTATGGGTAGAAAGAAGAAAGAATCCAACATCGCAAGCGTCATGTATTCCTATGTGGGTACGGATGACCAGTTCGATGAATTTCTGAAACTGATGCTTCACGACTATCTCGCCGTGGATAATCCGTACACAAACCAGACCACGGATTTTGTTGGTAAGGTAGAATCTGGCGTTGCCTGATTTCTTTTGTTAGCTATTCAAAAACTTGTGTGCTATGGTGTGTCGTGCATGATCGGCACACCATAGCGGAAAGGAACGATTATGAAAGTTTGGCTCTATTACCGGCTGTCCAGAGATGAGGACGAAGAGCTCAACTCTCTGAATAACCAGAGAAAAATCATATACAACTTTGCCGTCAGCAACGGCCACGAGGTGGTGGGCGAATCCTTCGATGACAATGTCAGCGGTATGCACTTCAACCGTGAGGGAATCGACAAAATCTATGAGGTGGTCGAAGCGATCATCGTTAAAGACCTGTCCCGCCTGGGCCGCCACCGGACGCAGACAGCACTCTTTATCGACTACCTCCGCGAACATGATGTGCGGGTCCTGTCCGCAACGGAAAATCTGCGGGAACACCAGGTGCGGGTGATCTCTGCCACGGAGGGCGTTGATACATTCCGCGACGAAGATGACTTGATCATCGGCGTCCGCGGCCTGATGAACGATTACTATGCAAAGGATATTGGCAAAAAGATCCGGGCGGGATACCGCCAGAAGCAGAAAGACGGCATCGTGATCACACCTCCCTTCGGCTACTGGAAAGACAAAAATACGGGGCAGATCAGGATAGACGCAGAGGCGACAGTCACGGTGCAGCTCATCTATTCTCTGTACTTGCAGGGGTGTGGGCAGAAAGAGATCGCCCGGCGGCTGAACGCTGCGGGGCGAAAGACACCGGCGCAGCTCCGGGCTGAACGGTGCGGCAGAGAGGTCCGGCATACGCACAAAACCCGTGACGGTCAGTTCCTATGGACATACGCCAGTGTGAAAAACATTCTGGTGGAGGAGGCGTACACCGGCGTGCTGAACAACCATCGCAGAGAATACAACAACGGTAAGGCCAAGCATATAGACAAAACCGACTGGTATCGTCATGAGGGATTCTTTCCTGTGATCATAGGAAAACAGGAATGGGAGCAGGTACAACGCATGCTCAAGCGGCAGGCACGGCCCGCAAACGGCAATCAGCCCAAACACCGCTATGCGGGACTGCTGACCTGCCGGGAATGTGGGAATACGTTCATTCCTATGATTCGCTGCTGGAACGGCAAGAGCCGTGTGGAATATGTGTGCCGTGGGTATCATCGGAATGGAAAAACCTATTGCGCCTCCCACCGTATTCATGAGGAGGTACTGGATGCTGCGGTGCAGGAGTATACCGAAACTGTGCGAGAGCAGTGTGCCGTGGAACTAAAGAAGCTGGCACAGCTGCAAAAAATGTGGGCGTTGAGGAAACCGATCCTCGACGCCCACATTTTGTCGTTAAAGGAGAGAGTGCTGGAGTTGGAAGAAGAAATAGATGAGATCGTGATGGAAAGAATAACTACTTCGCATCAATATCAGTAGCGTTGTCATCGTTTTCGGTCAAACAAATTGAACGCTTACTAACATAGCCAGTATAGCAATTTTCCGAAGGCTCATCATTTATCATAACTTCATAGTAATACGGCACTTCCCCTATGATAATGACGTTCTGGTTCCTCTCCATGTGGTATATGACCTGTGAAGAGGGGCATGGATCTTCGTACACTTTAGCAGGTGACAAGGCTTGTCCGACTGCAGAATACACGATATTGGCTGCGATGCTAATCAAAATGGCAAAAATGATTTTCTCAAGCATCCACGCAATTACGGGGTGTGTTAGAGAGAATTTTTTAATCCGTTCAGCAAAACATTGTTCCCAGTTTTTCCCCGAAAGCAGAATCTCTTCCACTTCATCTGCCACAATTCTTTGTTCATCTTCAGAAAGGATGTGGCATTCTTCAGCAGCCTCTCCGATAGTATATTCCTCTGCCAAGGATGTCAGTCGAGTTAGTTCAGCAACCCTTGCCTTAGTCAAAGGTTCGATTTGATACGGGATACTATTGGATATGACGCGTGACCATTCTTGGATACGTTCACCAAGCTGAACTTGCAATTGCATTGGGGCAACAGTGTCTATGGCTATTTGAAACTGTTGAAGCGCAGATACCATTCCGGACATATCTATTTTTGATACAATTTCTTGAGTGCGGTATAAGGCTGCCATGCTCTGACTATCAAATGCACTTGAGATTTTGCTAATGTTACGAATTGCGGGGAAATCTAACGCAGCAGAGAGATTTTTTGTCAATGCGGCATAATCCTGTTGCGTGTCCAGTAAAGGACGAGTCATTAAATCTATCTGCCGTTGAATACGATTTAACATTTCCAAATACGGAGGGCCTTCATAAAATGCTGCCATAGTTTTCGACATATCCCCATCGCTCCTTGTAACCTAACATAATGGTAAAGTATATCATGGATACAATGTATTTACAAGGAAGTTATCAATATATAGATTATTTTCTTTGAATATACTCCGTATATTGTGCTTTTTGTCCTATGTACCTTGCTGTTACAGGGTTTATAACAGTTATACACTGATATTGATAATGTCTCTACGATCTAATATTTTCTGAATCGTTGCTCAAAGCACCTTTTTGTGATAAAATGCTCATGCGATTATTCTAATTGCTGGACAACGCAAAATATCTAAAGGGAGGTCGCTTATGGAGCCTTTAAAGCAGTGGGTTTGTGACGTGTGCGGAAAAATTATAGAAACCCCTGATGATGGATATGTTGTTTGGGGTGAAAATGCAGAAGGGAAAATTGATAAAATACGAATCCTGCATAAAAATAATCATGTAGGCAATTGTAAAGTGGGCTGTGACCATGACCGCCGCTATTCTATGTCTTTACCACTTGAATCTTTTTTAGGTGATGATGGAAAAGTTCATTTTTTATCGATGATTGATCCAGGCCCAGATTTTAGGGAAGATTATAGAGAACATATTGCTGATAAGAGATTGCTACTGGAGACCTTTCGCCGGTTACAATTACCCTATTACGAAGAGGCACGGCTCTATTGGGATAAGGCGAAAGCAGATGGCTATTTTGATGGAGCTAATGAAATCTGGACTTATTTGCCTCGCACGCTTAAGAGTCTGGTAGAAGAGTATTCCTCTGACTAATAGTAATTATATGGCGGAAAACTGAAATATGGGCGCCAAGGCAACCAATCCTCGACGCCCATATTTTTGCGTTACAGAAAATTTTAAAAGTAGAACAAGAAATCGATGATATTTCCATGGAATACTTAAAAGGAAATCGTTAGGCTTAAACAATTGTTGGAGGAACCCTAAATCCCATTTCACCAATGCCAAGTACACGATTAAAATAGAATAATGAGAGTTCGCTTTGGGGTAGATCCTTAATGCGATTATACTGCGTTAAATCCCACCCATTAATTTTTGCACGCTCGGCATATCGCTCGCAGGCTCCAATAACACTGTTTGCCGCATGCTTTTTGCTAATTCCTTTCTCAAGATACAGTTTCGACGCATCAGCCACCGCACGCCAAATAATTCCATAAATTTGTGATACAGAAAAGTCATTTAGCATGATTTCAAATGTCTTATAGGTTTTATCTCCTGGCGTAAATTCAAAGTTAACCTTGTCCAATTGGTATTGCAAGTACTCTATGCATTCAGCAACCGCAATTTCTCTCCACAATACAAGTGCCTCGTTAGCGCAATCTGCTGAATAATAACTGGGGTTCAGTATCTCTGTAAACAAATCCTGCTTATTGGGAGGAAATACTAAATTCAAGAAATAGGTAACTTTATATGTGTAAAATGTATTTGGAAAATCTTCGCTATCAGTAGCAAAAGCCTCCAATGGAGAGTGCGGGCTGACAGCTATAATTTGATCATGTATTAAATTTGAGTACATCTTTTTTCTCAAATCATCTGTGGGTGTTAAAACCACTTCTGCCCCCGAGTAAGGCGTAATCTCATATAGATTTTCTTTTAGCAAAGCTCTGCATAGAGCACCTAAAAACACTTTGTTTTCAAATGAGAGGCTTGAGAAGTCAACTGGCGTTCTGGCTCTTGAGTACACTTCTTGAATTTGTTCTAACTGCTCAATTCGAAGCAGCCGTTCTTCCTCGAGACAATTTTTGCATCTGCAGTGTGACTGGAAAGGTTTGTGACCGCAAATCGGACAATATAGGTCTCGCTCATACTTAGGAAAATCTTTCGTTGTTTTAGAAGGACGATTAATCACTAAGAATTCATCACAATACTCACAAGAGTAATTTTGGTAAACTTCCGGAGGGAATAGTTTATATAACTTTGATGCATGAGCAGAGATATTATATTCTTTTATCAGCTTCGATACGGCTTCGCCATCATAATAACGCCGCATTAAAGTTTCAATTTCTTCAGAGGTTAAATGACTTAAATCCTTTCCCATCAATGTTCACGCTCCTTTCAGCCGCTTATGTGTATATTACACTATATCTCATATTTTGACAATGGACCTTTAAAATAAATGACTATTGAAATAACCCAACAGTATCAATAGAAAGTGCAATCACTTTCGAGGCACGGGTTTTCACTATGCACCCAAAAACTGAATCGAAGCCCAACGCAACGGATTCGATTCGGAAAGGAGGAGCGACGGAATGAATGAGCGATGACTTTTAAAATAAAAAGTCGTCGCGAACGATATGAAGCCCGCGACGACGTGGTGCGCCTGAAGGGACTCGAACCCACACGCTGAAAGCACGAGAACCTAAATC
>ERZ1673752.1719-NODE-1719-length-28720-cov-8.802686_pt1 | contig 28720 bp, 10 predicted proteins | sample MGYA00580195_ERZ1673752 | MGnify/ENA primary metagenome ERZ1673752 (study PRJEB41218, sample SAMN15661744) | gut metagenome | host: Homo sapiens | place: Canada: London | collected 2015-08-20/2019-03-30 | study: EMG produced TPA metagenomics assembly of...
GATATCAAAACTTGGGGCGACATTAAATAATTAAAATAAATTAGTACTACACGAGGAGGGCCCTAGCGCCCTCCATAATTATATAAGGAGTAATTATGAATAAAAACTTTAAAGAGACTTTCATGAAGTATTTCTTCTTCATCATCTCTCTTATCTCAGTCTTTGCTCTTTTTTTGATATGCTACTTCATTTTTTCCAAGGGCATACCTTTTGTAAAAGAGTACGGACTTAAAGCATTTTTATTTGGCAAAACTTGGGCGCCTAGAAACGTTCCTGCCTCTTATGGTATAGTGTCCATGGTCGTGGGATCTGTCTATACAACACTTGGCGCAATCATCATCGGTCTTCCTATAGGCCTTTTAACAGCCATATATATGGCATTTTATGCCAATAAAAAAATATACAAAATACTTGAGCCAGCTGTTCAGCTCATGGCAGGCATACCTTCAATTGTATATGGTTTCTTTGCCCTTGTGGTTATGGTACCACTTATAAGAAGCGCATTTGGCGGCGACGGCATGAATATAATAACGGCTTCCCTACTTTTAGGAATAATGATACTTCCAACGATAATATCGATTTGCGATTCATCATTAAGAGCCGTCCCCAAAGCCTTCTATCAAGGTTCGGTAGCTTTAGGCGCAAGCAAGGAAATTAGTATATTTAGAGTTGTGGTGCCCGCTGCAAAGAGCGGCATCATCTCATCTTTCATCTTAGGTATAGGTAGAGCCATCGGCGAGACTATGGCAGTTTACTTAGTTGCAGGCAATCAGCCAAGAATACCGGCCTCACTTACACAAGGCGTTAGAACCTTAACAACAAACATAGTTATAGAGATGGCATACGCTACACCAAAGCATTTGCAAGCACTTATCGCAACAGCCATGGTTCTATTTATATTTATTTTGATAATTAACACTATTTTCTATTTTATAAAAGGAAGTGAGAAGAATTATGAGTAAATTTTTAAAAATTCTGATTAAAACCGCTGCCTACTTTACTTTAGGGGTACTTATCTTCATAATCCTCTACATTTCTATAAATGGCATACCAAACTTAAGGCCATCACTTTTTGCATTTAAGTACACAACAGAAAATGTATCAATGCTACCAAGCCTTATCACTACGCTAATTGTAGTCATCTTGACTCTTTTAGCCGCCGTGCCCATAGGTGTCGCGAGCGCCATCTACCTAAGTGAATACGCGAATAAAAGCTCTAGAGTCGTTAGACTAATTAGACTTGGAACAGAGTCACTAGCTGGTATTCCATCTATAATCTACGGACTTTTTGGTCTGATTCTTTTCGTTTATCAAATGCAAATGCAGTACAGTGTGGCTGCTTGCGTTTTAACCGCCATCATTATGGTCTTGCCAATTATAATTAGAACATCTGAAGAGGCGCTTCTTAGTGTGCCTGACTCGTTTAGAAAGGCCTCTTATGGTTTAGGCGCAGGAAAACTTTCTACTATATTTAAAGTAGTTTTGCCTCCAGCCATGAACGGAATTTTGGCTGGAATAATACTTGCGATAGGAAGGATAGTCGGCGAAACAGCCGCATTTATCTACACTCTAGGCAACACTACTGGCCTACCAACAGGCTTAAATCAATCAGGCAGGACGCTCGCTTTGCATATGTACTCTTTGAGCGAAGAAGGTTTTCACGTTGAAGAAAGTTTTGCGACTGCCTTTATATTACTGATAGTGGTCGTAATTATCAATATGCTATCAACAAAATTATCAAGAAAGGTTATGAGTAAATAATGAATAAAATTGAAGTTAAAAACGTTGACCTCTTTTATGGTGATTTTCAGGCGCTAAAGAATGTGTCTATGGATATGCCTGAGAACAAAATCACGGCTTTCATTGGCCCATCTGGCTGTGGTAAGTCAACGCTATTAAAGAGTTTAAATAGAATGAATGATCTTGTCGATGGTGTAAAAATCACTGGCGAAATCACTTTGGATGGCGAGGACATCTACGCTCCAAAGGTTGATGTGAACGAGCTTCGCAAGAGGATCGGCATGGTTTTTCAGCAGCCAAACCCCTTCAGCATGTCTATCTATGATAACATTGCTTATGGTCCTCGTGTGCATGGGATAAAAAAGAAAAAAGACCTTGACATCATCGTAGAAAAGTCTTTGAGGGGTGCTGCTCTTTGGGACGAAGTAAAAGATAAATTAAAAAGAAACGCCTTGCAAATATCTGGAGGACAGCAACAAAGGCTATGCATAGCAAGAGCGCTAGCTGTTGAGCCAGAAGTTTTACTGATGGACGAACCAACATCGGCCCTTGACCCAATATCTACATCTAAGATCGAAGAGTTATGCGACTCACTTAAAAAGAGCTACACCATCGTCATAGTAACTCACAATATGCAGCAAGCGGCTCGTATATCGGACTTTTGCTCTTTCTTTTTTGAAGGGGAAATAATTGAATCGGATCAAACGAGCACCATTTTCCAAAATCCAAAAAATAAAAAAACTGAAGACTACATTACTGGTCGTTTCGGTTAAAAAAGGGGTATAATTATGGTAAGAACAAGATACATTAACGAGTTAGAAAATTTAAAAAACGAAATCATTTTATATAGTGCTACAGTTGAAAAAATGCTGATGGATATGAAGGTAATTATTGAAGAGGCGTCAGATGGTTCTGATTTAGCGGATAAGCTAAGTATGATTGAAACAAAAGATGAAGAAATACGCGGCTTTAGCAGAGATATCGAAACGCTTTGCCTTAAGATTATGTCGACGCAGCAACCAGTTGCGAAAGATTTGAGATTTGTCTCGTCAACTTTGAATATCATTAGAAATATTGAAAAGATTGGTGGACACGTGATTGAAATTGCTGGCCTTTTGAAATTCACAAATGCACTCGAAAACTTTACAGAAGAGATTTTGGATATGTGCCTATCGACTAAGAAGATGCTTAAGAGCGCGATTGATGCCTTTATCACTGGCGATTTGGAAGAGAGCTACAAAGTCATCGCCTCTGATGACAAGATTGACGATTTATTCAGCCATATTATGAATGAAGTCGCCACTAAGATAGGTGAGAAAAAAGAGGACGCTCTAAGGCTCATAGACATAATTCAAATTGCGAAATACTTCGAAAGAATCGGTGACAACGCAGAGGCTATCGCGGACTGGAGCGTATTTTCAATCACAGCAAAGCACTATGAGTAGGAGGAACTATGATTTATATAGTTGAAGACGACAGAAGCATTAGAGAATTAGTTCTATATGCTCTGCACAATGAAAATTACAAGGCTGAAGGCTTTGAAAATGCCGATGAATTTTTCTCTAGAGTAAAAAAAGAGACGCCAACACTAGTTATGCTCGACATCATGCTGCCTGGTATGAGCGGCCTTGAAATACTTGATAAAATGAAAAAAGATGCCTCACTAAAGAATATCCCTGTGATAATGCTAACTGCAAAAACAACTGAGTTTGACAAGATTACTGGGCTTGATAGAGGCGCCGATGACTACATCACAAAGCCATTTAGCGTCTTGGAGCTATTGGCAAGAGTCAGAGCCCTACTTAGACGCAGCAAAGTAAGTGAAGGCGAGGTCCTTGAATACGCAGGCATAACGCTTGACTACGAAAAAAGAGTCGCAAAAATCGATGGCCGCGACATTTCTCTAACATATAAAGAATTCGAGCTACTCTACTTTTTACTATCAAACCCAAACATAGTTTTGACTAGAGATAGACTTATAGAAAAGATTTGGGGCTACGATTTTGAAGGAGAGACAAGAACCGTTGACGTTCACATCGCCTCAATCAGATCGAAGATTGAGCCATATCAAAGCATAATCAAGACTATCAGAAGCCTTGGCTACAAAGTTGGTGATGCTAAATGAAGAAAAAATTAAATATCACCTACGCCATCTGCTTTTTTCTAGCGATATTAATAAGCGTTTCGCTCACAGTTTTTTTAATCTACAAAAATACTAGCGCAAACGAGCTAAGAGATTTGCAAGATGAATTGAAATTTGCCTCGAGCATGGATTTGGACGCACTTGAAAATATTGGCACATTTAAAAACAATATCCGTGTGACAGTAGTGGACCCTGATGGAAGTGTCATCTATGACAATTTTACAGATTCTAAAAATATGGAGAACCATGCGAGTAGAAAAGAGATTAAAGAGGCACTAAATGGCAATCTTGGTAAAGATGTTAGACTATCAAATACGCTTGGTAAGGACACTTACTACTACGCACAGCTTATGCAAGATGGAAATGTAGTAAGAATTTCAAAGCAAACAGAGTCAATACTTGGTCAGTTTATGAAGACAGTGCCACTAATACTACTTATGTCAATACTATTGATACTAGTATTATTATTCCTAAATAGAAAACTTGTCGATAAACTCCTAAAACCCATCGATTACGCTTCAGAGCACCTTCATAGAGATGATTTTAGTACCCAAAAGCTCGATGTTTACGACGAACTAAGTCCATTCATAAGGACTATAGAGAGAAAAAATAAAGATATTAAAGAATATATCGAAAGGCTTGAAAATAAGGAAGCAACAGTAAGTGAGATACTTCGTAACATGAATGAAGGATTGGTTTTGATTGATCCAGAGCTAAAAGTTCTTCAGTTAAACGAAGCGGCAAAAAAACTCTTCAAAGCAAGCATGCAAGCCAATTACATGGATATGGACATAGTGAGATTAACGAGAAGCCAAGAAGTTTCGGATAAATTGAAAGAACTAGTCAAAACGCATAAAGCATCGAGCTTCGAGCTTATGGTAGACGAAGACAGCCTAAAAATATATCTTTCGCCAATTGAGAGCGGCAGCACACTTACAGGCATCATCATGCTTGTACTTGACGTGAACGACGAGAAAAAAGCCGAAAAGCTTAGACGCGAATTTTCCGCCAATGTTTCGCACGAGCTAAAGAGCCCACTAACATCAATATCTGGCTACGCCGAGCTAATTAAGAATGGCATGGTAAAAGACGAAGACATCAAAAAATTCTCTGGCATCATCTTTGACGAAGCAGGACAAATGCTGCGCCTAATCGAAAATATCATATTGATATCAAAGCTTGACGAAAAACCAGAGCTAAAATGTGAGGAAGAAGTTTCGATTAAAGAGACCATAGATGAGATTTTAGATCTATATAAAGGAAAAATAGATGCGAAAAATTTATCAGTCGAGTGCCATATTGAAGAAGGGCTTAAGAAAAACGTGCCACTTGGCATGCTTTCAGAGCTTTACAGAAATCTGATTTCAAACGCAATTAAGTATAATAAAGATGGCGGCAAAATAATTATCTCGGCCGAAAAACGCGGGGACAATATTATAAGCAAAATCACAGATACAGGCATAGGCCTTGAGAAAGACGAGATCCCTCGTATATTTGAACGCTTCTACATGGTCGACAAAGGAAGAAATAGAAATACAAACTCAACAGGATTGGGTCTTGCAATAGTTAAACATATAGTTGAAGATATGGGTGGAACGATAGATGTGAACTCTGAATTAGGCAAAGGAACTACAATGAAAGTGATTTTTAAAGCTTGATTTGCAAACTTTTATACAAATAAATAAACAGATAAACACAATAGCGATAAGGATAATACCCTATCGCTATTTTATATACTATTCTTAAAGCAAAAAGAGAGCCAGTAAAGACTCTCTTAATATAATTGCTATTAACTATTAATAAAAACTATAATTAGTTTCTTGGACCCATGTCAAGAAGCATTCTGATTGTATCGATAAGTTCTTGAACTTGTCTTGAAGATGCTCTTCTTTGAAGGATTAGCTTGTTAGCTAAATCGATTGCGTCTCCTAATTCTTTTCTCTTATCTCCGTTTCTTCTAGCTTTTCTAGCTAAGTTTCTAGCTTCTCTTAAGTCGCTTCTTTCAGTTGAAGTAATTCTGTGGTCGTTTTGTAATTGAGCTATTGCTTTACCTACAGCTGCATCTAGCATGTCTGATGCTTCATAGATTTCTCTAACTAGTGCTTGTGGTCTAAGTCTGATTGAAGTAACTTCTTTAATAACTTTGTTTAGATCGTCTAGTACGTATTGAGGAGCTTCTTTAAGGTCTGTTCTGTAAAGTGCTCTAGCTTTAACTAGTTTGTGATCTAGGTCGCTTCTTACATAAAGGTTAGCTGTATCGTTTGGTGTTAAATCTGGGTAACCTATAAGTTTTGCTTTTAGTGCTTCAAATTCAGCCATGTAAGCTTTCATATCGTCAACTGTGTGGAATGGGCTTACTGCGATTACTAAACCTTGGAATACATATTCAGCGATTTCTACGTGTGCTTGGTCAACTTTGTATCTTAAAGTTGTTGTTGCAAATCTCATTGCTACACATAGTCTACCAACTAGCATTAATCTTTGAGGTATTGATGATAGGTCGTAGATTTGTGCAAATCCCATACCAAATCCGCCAACTGCTTCTGGTGCATATGAGTTTTCAATGTTAGCTTCTAATTCGTTAGTTTTTTCGTTGAAGTTTTCAAGCATCTTTCTGTTTTCTTCGTTATGTGGAGTGATGTCTTTTGCTTCGTCTCTTATAGCTTGTACTTGTCTTTTGTAAACTTCTAAATCATTTACTTCGATATCTAAATCGTCTTCACCAGCGGCTGCTTCGTCGTCGTTGATCATCTTAGCTGATGCAACTGTAGTTAATACAGTGTTGAACATTAATAATAATGCTAAGAAGATTGTCATAAGTTTTTTCATAATTTTGTCTCCTTTCAATTATAAACTATCTGTATGAGAAATCTAGTTCTCTTACTTGATCTTTAATAGTAACTTTTGCGTGGAAATCTTTTAACCAAACGTAAAATTCGAATCCGTTGAATTTTACTCTGCCTTTTCCTTGGCTCATATAAACTTTCTTTGTTAATGTTTTATTTCCAGAAGTAACTTCTACTGTCATGTAGCCGTTGTATGCTCTGCCGTTGTTTAAAGCTTCTACTTCGATAGAGAAGATACCAGCTATTCTTTGAGTGTTTTCTACTCTAACGATTTCTATGTCAGCTTCTTTTTGTTTTTCTTTAACTTCTACGTAAACTGAGCCTCTAACTCCATTTTCAGAAGTAGCAAATACTTTGATAAGTCCTGGATGTAGTGCTCTTACAAGTCCTGTAGTTTTATCAACGTCTGCTATAGTGTCGTTTTCTGAAGTGTATGATAATGATTTATTAACTGCTTCTACTGGATAAACTAGTGCTTGAGCTGATAAATCATAAGTGTCTCCTACTGTCATAACGACTTTATTTGTAGCAAAATCAACGCTCTTTACTTCTGTCTTGTCATGTTGTATTGGTGGTTGATCGTCATGTCCTGGATTTGGTGTTGGATTTAAATCGTAGCCGTAATTTTGTCCTGTTGCTTGTAGTGGTGGGATTTGATCCATGTATCCGCCTTGTTCAACAACGTATAATGTAAATTTGCCTTGAACGTTGTTATCTTTAGCAGTAACAATGATTTCAGTTGATCCAGTCTTTTGTGGAATGATTTCTCCAGCGCTTACTCTTGCGATATATGGATTAGCTGAGTAAATGATGACGTCTTTATTCTTTACTTCATTTGGGAATATAACTGGTCTGATTCTTGTCTTTTTATCGATTGTGATATAACCAGCTGGTCCTTCCATAAACTCGACTCTTTCAACTCTAACTCTTGGTCCAGTTATCTTTTCCATTTCAACACGAACTTTTTCGACTTGTAGATCAAGTTCTCCACAAGTTACATCAATTCTCCACCACATTCTAGAAGCGTTGTCTATAGCTTCTTTAAGTGGTCTTGCTCTAAATTGTTTAGTTACGCTGTTTTGTCTGTTATATACTCTTCTTGCTTCTGATAACTCTCTGCTAAAAGCAGCTTTCTTGTAGATAGTTGCTATGTCTTCAGGTCTAAGATCTGGATATTGAAGTAATTCTTGTTGAAGTGCTTCAAATTTTTCCATGTACTCAACGATTTGTCCTTCGCTTGCAAATGGATTAACTACATATAATATACCTGTTAAGATATATTCTGCAATCTTAGTGTGAGCAGCTACTACTTTGTTTGAAAGTTCAGTAGTTGCAAATCTTATAGCGCGACCGATTCTAATAAGAAGTTGTATTCTTACTGGAATTGTTGTTAGATCATAAACTGATCCGTCTGCGATGCCTTGTACAGCACCTGACACTCTTTCTTCGCTTATTTCAAGCTCTCTGTTGATGTCTTTAGCAGCTTCATGATACTTATCTAGAAGTTCTTTTTCATCAGCATTCTTTGGCTCGATATCTTGAACGCTTTGAACGGCGTTTTTAATATCGACCTTTAAATCTGAAATTTCTAGTAAAACTTGATCCTTTTGGGATTCAGCTTTAACTACGCTGCCTAGAGGGCTAAATACTGTTACTAAGATTGCCAATACCAAGACAAATGATAGTACATTCTTGTAATTTTTCATAGGTAAACCTCCCCTTAATGTATTTATATAATTGGCTAAGCCACTTATATCATATTAATTATATGAATATTTAATGGATGTTTCTTCACCATAAATATTCAGTGTAGAAGTGAATTCTTTTCTCCAGTTAGCAAATCTGCCAGCTGTGTACTCGATTTGAGCTTTACCGTCTGTAAATTTAACAGTGTCTGTAAGTTTACGGCCGTTTCCCTCTGTTGTTATAGTAGCGTATCCATCAAAAGGTTTTCCGTCTACCATGGCTTCGGCTGTAAGTGTGAATCTAGCTGATGTTCTTGTAGCTGAATTTCTAAAGTATAGTATCTTCACTACAGGATTAGTTCCATAAGCAGCTTTTGTTAAGTCATAAGAGAAGTGTAGTTCTTTTCTTTCGCTTCCTACTGTAAGTCTTGCTACGAAATCATCATGACCTGATCCAAAGGATCCAACTGTGAACTCTCTTACAATGTAGCCTTCTTTAGCCCAAAGCTTTGATGTGATTGTCTTGCCATCAAGTGCTTCTACTTCTAATGTTGTATAGCCTGTGTATGGTTTGCCATTGGCTTCTATATAAGCATTTACTCTAAAGATGCCTGAGTGGCGCTCTGTATTTTCAAGACTTATGATTCTTATATCTTCTAAGTCTTCTGTGAGTATCTCGCCATACTTGCCAAATCTTATAGTCTTTTCTTCGTTTCTTATCTTAAGTGTTGCTTCGAATTTACTTCTTGAAAGAGCAAAGTCTCCGCCAAGATACTTAGCTACAACTTTTCCTGCGTTAAAGTAAACTTTTCTTTCGACTACTTTGTCATCACTTTTAACTATGATTGTAGCGGCTCCATTGTATGGCTTGCCATCAACTGTTGCCTCGCCATATAATCTGAAGATACCAGATCTTCTTTCTGAGTTAGTAAAACTTGTTATTTCAATAACTTGCTTGTCATAGTCAGGTACTACCTTTGCTCTAAATGTTGTCTTTAGGCCCTTATCAGTCATTACAGTTATGTTTGAGTAACCAACAGATCTAGCAACTAGTATACCGTCTGGTCTTGCTTCAACAACAGTTGGATGATCTGAGTAATAAATGAAGTTTCTTTTAGCAGTTGCTGGGTAAGTACCAACAAGTGGCTCGATGTTAAATGTTTTTCCTTCTGTTATAACGTCTGATTGTCTATTCATAAATAATGATATAGCAACGTCTGGATCTAGTTCTGGTTTTATTGGGTCAGGCTTTTTGTCGTCAGGAATGCCAGGTTTTTCTGGTTCTGGTTCAGGTTCAGGAACATAATCGTTAACGCCTAAAACTTCAATCTTTTCTCTGCCTGGAATTCTTATGCCTGGATTAACTACTTGTACGTTAAATCTCTTCTCTAAAGTGCCGTCCTTAGTTTTTATAAAGACGTTAGTATTTCCAGGTGCTACTGGATAAAGTATGCCGCCGTCTTTAAATACAGCTACCTTTTTATCCATGCTGCCAAAAACTAGTTCAACATCATCAGCATTAGCTGGCTCTAAAGTGTATCTTAGTATGCCTTTTTTATCAATCTCGATAACGCCTTGGCTGCCTTGATTAAAAGATATATCTCTTAATTTTACTTTTCCGTCTATGATTATATCGCTTCCTGAGTCATCAACCTCAGCTAAGTCCTTTTCAGGAACCTCGTCACCAGTTGTAGTGATGGCCTTGATACAGAAGTTTGCATTAGCAACAGTTTCTGTTAAGTCCTTCCAACCGCTACCAGTTTTTGAGTAGAATGATTGACCAGGTGCAGCTGCAGCCTTAGATGTGTAGCCGCTAATTCTTGATTCGATGGCAAGTGGTGTGTTGTTTTTAGCTCTTTGTGAATTCATATAGACAACTACAGCAAATTGTTCGCCTTCATCAAGTTTTTGTGGTGTTATGTCTATAGTGTAGTAACCTGGATAAAGTATATTTCCTTCAGCTACCTTAATTTTGTCATCTGATAGCTGAGATGTTTTATCGATGTGTCTTACTACATAAACCTCATAACTAGTTTGATTAGCAACGTTAAATACACCGACTTCGTGAAGAAGCTCTTTGTATTTAGCTGTGTAAATGTTTGCCATGTAGCCCTCACCCTTAAATCCAACAGATCTTGTTGCTCCTAGTGGATCGTATTGGTGAATGATACCTCTTAAGTCTTTTTTCTTTGGAATAAATACAGTTGGGCTCTTGCCTATAAAGCCATCGTAGTATGAAACATAGTAAAAACCAGCATCCATATACTTATTGCCCCAAGAGTTTTTACAAATCCAAGCGCCATTACCAGGTGCGTTTTGAGTAAATCCTGTTGCAGGGAAATTATCGTCCCAACCAACTATAGTTACAGCGTGGTTAGTAGATCCATGACCTGGGTTATACATAGAGTTTGTATTTTTATTTTCATAGTAAGATGTAGAGTTAACAGTAGTATAAACACCGCCGTACTCACTTATCGCCCATTTAATGTTATCGATTTCGTTTATGTTTGTTACGTCTGGAAGATAGATAACTTTGTCGATATCTAAAACTCTTCTTAAGTCCTTTTTTGAAACAGTTATAACTGGATCATAAGGGTCATCTTCTTCAGATATAGGTCCCTTGCCACTTGCTAAATAAGCAGCTGCCATATCACGGTTACCACCCTTTTCTGCAGACCAGTCAAAATCGTGCATATTTCTTAAGTGCTTTTCACTAAAATCGTATAGGCCCTTCTTTTGTCTTAATAATATAGATTCCATAGATCCATATGTAGCGAATGCCCAGCACGAACCATTTTGTCCTTGATCTTTAACTGGAGATACCATGCCTGTTTGTCTTAAGTCGAATTTAGCAGGATAAAACTTTGCTGCCCTCATAGATCTAGTTCTTAGCTGTGGAACTGTTGCCTTTGTGTCAATCTTTAATGGTGCAACGCTTAAGTCGCCCTCGTCAAAGTCTTCATTGATTTCGCTTATCTCTAAAGGAAAATCTTCCGAGCTATCGTCAGGCGTTAAAACTGTTTCTTCATAATTGTCATCAAATTCTAAGCCTTCAAAGTCTTGTGCCTTAGATATGTTTGGAAGATTACTAGTCAATATTAAACATAGAACTAAAAGAAAAACTAAGTTTCTAAACTTTTTACTCCCCATTGATATCCTCTCCTCTCTTTATATTTTTACAAGTGAATGTAAACAAATTTTATAGAAATTTTTTCAATTAGCTTAAGCTAATAGTCCAAACTTCCTAACCTATTATAATATATTTTGCATCGTTTTTTAAATAAATTGCAAAATTTTTTTTCAATTTTGCCGAAAAATACTACAAAAGTATGAATTTTTAGGTTTTATTATTAAATTTTTCTATATAATACGAGTTTTTTTATAAATATTTTCTATAGATTTAATCATTGAAATCTTCTGTATTTTATGCTATAATCAATTATTATAAGCAGTATAATGTTGACGGTTTATCGCGGTACAATTGTTTTGGGTATACGTCTTAATGATGCAACTTATTTGTTTATTCATGCATTTTCTTTCTAAGGGAGGTTTGTAAATGAAAAGAAAATTTCTTAAAGGTATTTTAAGCTTTGTTTTAGCGCTTACAATACTAGTCACACCAGTAACAGCATTTGCTGAGGATTTAGAGATATCTGATCCTTTAGTAGATCAAGTAAATCCAGCAGATCTTGTTAACAAAGACGAAATTACTGATGAGATCGAGGGCTCTTTCTCGCCTATCAATCCCGAGTACAACAAGGTAATGTCAAACAACAAAGACGAAAAGTTTTATGGTTTGCGTGTAAGTCCCGTGCTTTACAATGCAAATTATAATCTTGAAAAGAGTGATGAGTTTGCTCCTTGGAAAGAGCGTCAAGCGGCGCCAAGAAAGTATGACTTAAGAGAACACAATCGTGTTACTCCCGTCAAGAATCAAGGACCTAACGGTTCTTGCTGGTCTTTTGCATCATTTGCATCAGCTGAATCTGTTTTAATGCCCGAATACAATGACTTTAGTGAAAAGAACATGAGAAACACTCACGGCTTTGACTGGGGTCCAGACCAAGGCGGTACTTGGCAAGTAGCTAGTGCCTACTTAACTCGTGGTTCTGGTCCTATCGCAGAAAGAGACGAACCATACTCACCTTATGATTTTTACTCTCCTAGAGGATTAAGAAGAGTTAAAGATGTTGATATGATCATGAATATACCAGACGTTAGAGGCGGCTGGGATACAGATACCTTAAAGCAAGCTGTTATGGAGTACGGCGCTGCTTATACAACTGTTAACGGTGACGAATCATACTTAAACTCAAGAACTATGGGTTCATACAACCCAGGCTACAATGGATACGCTAACCACGCTGTTGCTATAGTCGGCTGGGACGATAATTTCTCTCGTTATAACTTTGGTATCACTCCTCCAGGAGATGGCGCTTGGCTAATCAAGAACTCTTGGGGACAAAACTGGAAATACATGGGCGGTTATTATTGGGTTTCTTATTATGACGGTTTTGCAGGCAGAAGCAATGCCATTTTTAAATTAAAGGACATGGTCCCTAACGAAGAGATTTGGTACTATGACGACTTAGGTATGACAAGCACTTATGGCAATGGTCAAAGCGCTTATTTCTCAAATGTTTTCGGTCCAGTTAATGCTAATAAAGATGTTTATCAAGTTGGTTTCTTTGTTCCATCAAACGGAGCAAGATATGAAATATACATGACTAAAGGCAGAGGACAAGTTTCTTTCAATAACAGAGTAAAAGTTGCTGAAGGAACTGTGACTTATGCTGGCTATATTAATGTCCCTATAAGAAAGTTTAATGTTTCAAACGGTGAATACTTTGCCCCAATAGTTAAACTAACTACTCCTGGATATAACTATCCAATCCCTGTTGAAAACTACATCAGTGGCTACTCATCAAGAGCAAGAGCAAATAGAGGCGAGTCCTACATCTCCTATGACGGATCTAGATGGACTGATATGACTCAAGTTAGATACAATGCTAACGTCGCTTTAAAGGCTATGACAGTTCCAGCAGGTTCTTCCCCATCTTATGATAAGAAAGTTTCTTCAATTGAATTTAATGAAGATCCACTAAATATTAAAGTCGGAGAAACTTATGAAATAAATCCAACTGTTTTGCCACAGGACGCTGCAAATAAAAATCTAAACTACTCTGTTAATCCAAGCGGAATTGTTAGTGTTAATAACGGCGTTTTAAGAGCTTTAAGAAAAGGAACAGCAACTGTAACAGCCACAGCTACTGACGGCTCTTACAAGAGAAATTCATTTACTGTAAATGTTTTGGATGACGTTCAAAATGTAGAAGCAAAAAATATTATCTTAGATAAAGAAAATATTAAATTAAAAGTTAATGAAACAAGTACAATCAGAGCAAGCGTTGAGCCAAGTAATGCTACAAACAGAGCTATATACTGGACAAGCACTAACACAAGAGTTGCCACAGTTCAAGGCGGCTTCGTAAAAGCCATTGCTAAGGGCGAGTGCGACATCATCGCTAAAACTGCTAACGGTGTTTATAAAAAAGCTCATGTAATTGTTTATGATGAAAATAACGATAATGATGATAATGACAAAAACATTATCAAAGTATCATCATCTGTATATGCTAAGACTATAAAGCAAGGCTACAGCCAAAGTATAACAGTTAATTCAAAGGACTACCTAAACAGAAATCTTCGCTATGTAATGACTGAGATTGAACTTATCGCTCCAGATGGAACTAGCATAAACAAATCAGCCTACTCTGACTACTATGGCAACGCAAAATTCAATTTCGGCTCAAATGAAATTTATGCTACAGGTGAATACACTGTCAATATCAAGGTTAGCGGCGGAACTTACAAAGCAAATACCGATAAATTAACATTTACAGTTGAAGATTCTCGTCCAAGTTTTGATGTAGAGGTAAAACCTATGTCAAAAGAAATCATGAACAACCAAAAAATTCAACTAGCAATAAAAACTACTGCTAACGGCAGAAACTTAAGAAATGTAGACCTAGATATCGAGATAGTAACTGCAAGTGGCGCTGTTCATAAAAACACAGGTAGAACTAACTACTACGGCAGAGCAAACTATTTCTACAGTCCAGACGGAGGAGCTGAAGGCACTTATACTGTTAAAGTTACAGCTAAGAGCTCTCAATACAAAGACGCCGTTGGAACAGCAAGCTTTGAAGTTAAAAAATATAAAAACCCTTATCACCTAGATATGTCTTTCGAAAAAGATAGTGAAAGCTACAAATTAGGCGATAGAGCTGAGATGACCATTAAAGTTATTGACCAAAGAAAATATGGTGTAAGATATTTACCAGTTAAAATCGAAGTAAGTGGTCCAAATAACTTTAAGTATAATTTAACAAAATATACTAATAACTATGGTATAGCCACAGTCTACATCACTCCAACTAAGGAAATGGGTGAAGGCGAATACACTATCAAGGCAAGCGCAAGTAAATACGGATACGAGGGCGCCTTAGGTGAATACAAAATTATTTTCGGTGACAAAAAACCTATAGACCCAGTTGATCCAGTTAAACCTGAAGAAAATATCTACAAGATGATTGAGACTGATGAAGCTCAAAAACTTATCGAAGAAAATAAAGGCAATGAAAACTTTGTAATCTTTGACGCAAGAACAAAGGCTGAATACAACGAATCCCACATCGATGGCTGCATACACCACGATTATTACCAAAAAGATCATGAAGATTTTATAAAAACACTAGATAAGAACAAAACTTACCTACTATACTGTAGAACACAAGTTCGTTCAGGCGCTACTGCTGAGATTATGAAAAAGCTTGGCTTTACTAAGATTTATTGGATGAACGGTGGTATGACTAAGTGGCTTAGAGAAAATCGTCCATCGGTCTTCCCTGAATACGATAAAGCGCTTGATTTAAACATTGGCGCAGAAAAATCAGCATACACTCCTGGCGAAAATGTTGTTTTAAACGCAAAAGTTACTGACCTTGATGCAAACGGCGTAAGAAAAGCAAATATCGATTTAGTCTTACTTGATGACAATGGCAAATCTATCGATAGAAAAACTATTCAATCAGGCAATACTGGTGAGTTCACAGTTAATTTCACAGCTCCAGCAAAGCTTGGCAAATACACAGTAGAAGCAAAGGCTAGCTACAACGACTTCAAAAATGCAAATGGTCTTGCCATCTTTAGTGTAGATGCAAATGCAAAAGAATTTACTTCTTATGAAGAAAGAAAAGCATCTGGCCAATACAAGCACTTAAAAACAACTGATTTTGAATACGAAGCACTTCAAAAACATTATGGCAAGAACATACTTCAATATTATGTAAAAGATGAAAACTTAAAAGATCACAGAATTTCAGACCTTATAGACCCTAATAAGAAAACAGTTTTAGTCTTTGGTTACCCAGGATGCGGAGCCTGTGTAGAAATGTGGAAGGCTATGGCACCACTTGCACACGAAAAATATAATTTCGTTGAGATAGTTACTTCAGTTGAAGAAGATGTTAAATCAACAGTTAATTTCGTAGACAATGTTTTGAAAGAATTAAATATCGAACACTTTAAAAACCATATATTCTACGATGCAGACGAAAAAATCTGGGCATCACGCCTTGGTTTCTTAACAACACCAAACACAGTTATCTTAGATGAAAACGGAAGATTAGTAAATATAGCCGGCGCACTTGATAAAGACGGTTTATATGATTTACTATACAAAACATTAGGCTTAAATGTCGATGGAAGTGACGAGCCAGAAGAAGAGTACAACGCTAAACTAGACTTAAACTTCGATAAAGAAGAGATAAGAAGTGGTGAAACAGTTAAGATCACAGCTAAACTACAAGATATGGCAGGCAAAAACATCTACCAAGATACTATCAGATACACAATCAAGTATCCAAACGGCGCTTACCAAGACGGCGTATACGATAGAAAGACAGGCTACACTGGAGAAACAAATCTATACTTCACAAGCGATGATTCAAGCGTAGAAGGCGAACATGAAGTTACTATCGAACTTATCTCAAATAATTACAAAGCAAAAAAAGTCACAAAATCATTTAGAATAGTGAAAGAAGAAAAGAAAGCTGATTATAACTTAAACATCTCCTTTGGTAAAGATAATTTCAAAAAAGGCGACGTTATCAGAATGGTTTTAGAAGTAAAAGACCAAAATGGAAACGCAGTTAAAAATGAAAGAGTTAAATTAATATTTGAATATCCTGATGGAAAATCATATAACTATGATAGACAAACAGACTACTACGGACAAGCAATGCTAACATTTACAACAAACTCCTACGTTCCAGAAGGCAAATTCACATTAAAAGCATCATTGACAGATAGACCAGAGTATACAGCCGAAAAGTCATTCACAATTGGAAGCCAAGATCCAGATAAGCCTATAAACAAAGATTCACTAAGCTATCAAGACAGATACAATAACGGCGAGTTCAATCACTTACAATCAGGCGACCTACTTGGCAAATTAAGAAACGCATACGGCAAAAACGTTTCTAATTACACACTTACAAATATGCAAGGACAAACAGTTACTATCGCTTCACTAATGGATGGACGCCGCCCAACAGTCATTGCCATGGGTTATCCAACATGTGGAGGCTGTCAAGCAAGCTGGAGAAGCCTTGTAAACATCAATAAATCAAGCTTCAACATGGTAGAAGCGATGACAAACGGAGACAGCCAAAGCATCACATCCATACTAAACAGACTTGGCTTAAGCCAAATGCTACCATACTTCCACTACAACGCAAGAAGCTTATTTAACCTAATCAGCTCAAACTACGTTCCTTGCCTAATGTATCTTGATAAAGACGGCAATATAACAAACTTAAGCTACTTTAACTCAAACGAAGAAGTACTAAGCATAGTTAGGACAATAGGTGGAACAGTTTCAAAATAATTAAACACACACCCTATTATACAGCTTAATAATTAGTTTACACCGTAGGTGCCACCTAAAAAAGATGGCACCTATTTTCTTGTGAATATATTTTGCTAATTACGAGATAAATAATTTAATAATTTTACATATAGAATAGCTTCACACACTTGTAATTAATTATCTAGTTTGAAGCACCAAAAAGACGCATATCTTAATGATATACGTCTTTTATTTGACTTAATACTTTATTGAGTTAATTTCGCTAGATCAATTTCTTAGATAAAATATGAGACTCTCGCGAAATGGCACTTCGAGGCAAGCTTGGATGTAAGTTTCATCAAAGATATGTACACTTCGTTACGTCTCTTTGTAAATCATACATTGCCAATCGAATGCGAAAGGCAAAAGAAGAGTGCATATCATCTGATATGCACTCTTCTATAAATATAGTTTATTCTATTGTTTAAGCTTATCTTTCAGTAAAGAATTGGAATTTCTTTTGATATATTAACAAGTCATCTGTAATAATGTTAAATGTTAGAGTGTCCATATCTATAACATTTGCCTTATAGTATCTGCCATCTGTCAATAATGTGTTACTTGCACATAAGATGTCTTCATATAGAGGCATGCTTGGATTGATGTCTTTGTAATGTATCATGTTATTAACATTTCTCTTTAGATAAGCCTTGTCAAGAACTCTGTCGAAAGCCTTGTTAGATACATAAGCAACTTCTTGTCTTGTGATAGGCTTGTCAGCATCAAACTTAGCTATGCCGTCTTGGTATACGCCTAGCCAGCCAGCTTGGTATGCTGCTTCTATCTCTTCAGTAGCCCAGTGGCCCATGCTTAAGCCCATGTCGTTACCACTAACCTTCTTTAAGTCTTGGAACCTTCTAAGCGTTGCCACCCATTCAGCTCTAGTGATCTTACCTTCTGGTTTGAAAGTACCATCGTTATATCCTTGGAATACACCCGCTTGAGAAACTATTCTAACAGCTTCAGTGTACCAAGAGTCGCCAATGTCTGTGTAGCTTATAGGGTAGAATGGATCGTAAGCGTAGCCGTCAGCCTTTAGAGCGTTTGCCAAGATTTGTGCCGCTTCGCATCTTCTTAAACCGTCATATGGTCTAAACTTGCCGTTAAAGCCTTGCATGTATCTTAGTTCCTTAAGTCTTTCGTTGTCTTTGATCTTAACAATCTTTTCGACTATCTTTTCTTTTTCAACGATTCTGTCTCTGTAAATGATTTGTGGTTCACTTGGACGTGGATCTGGCTCATGCCTTGGTAGAACCCTAACAGGAACCGCAATCTTGCCCCTTTCTCCGTTACTGTATAGAACTTCTAAGAATGCCACAGTATCTCCAGCTCTGCTTGTATCTGGTTCAGTAATAACTCTTAAAAATTCTACACTTATTCCTTTTGGTAAACCTTTGATATGGTCAATATATGTGTTCGCATCTACATAGTCGCCTTGATTTACAGTTATTAACTCAACTTCAGGTGTTGGAGGAGCCGCTTTATCGTATTGGGCGGTAATTCTTGTATCTTCTTCAAATCTACGAGTTTCTCCATAATAAGACGCATTAGGGTCTTCGTCTATAATCCAGTTTACGAATTTTGCATCGTTTATTGGACGAATTATTGGAAGTGGTATAACTACGTCTACGTAAGGATTTACATAGTAGATTTGAATTTGTGGTTCTTCGTTTAATAAGGTTGGATCAACTGTAACTTTTACGTAATCATTAGGTATTTCAGCTGTCTTTTTGCCGTTCGTATCTGCTGGATAAAGAAGTTCGTGTACTTTTACTGGTACCGTAATTTCTTTAGATTTTCCATTGTTAAAGTTTATCTTAATTCTTGCTTGGCTCATACCAGCTTCACTAACCTCGGGTTGTTTAGTGATTTCAATCTTTTCAACATTTTTATCAAATGAAAGTTCAGTCATATTAAGCATCATTTTGATTGCATCTTTATAATCATATTCATTAGGTTCTTTTCCTACATAAGTTTCTACTAATTTAGCTTCTACTGATGGTTCAGGAATTATGCTTTCGTATTGTGCTGTGATTGTAGTTTCGTATGTGAATCTTGCTTTTATTTCTCCGTCCCAAGTTCTTGATGATTGTTCACTTGACTTCCAGCCTTTGAACTTCCAATTAACATCTTTTCCTGAAGCGTCTTTTATGATATTGCCGTTTGAATCTTTTGCGACTACTCCAATTGGCTCGTCAACTGGTATAGTAACTACTTTTGAAGGATCAACCCAGAATGTTCTTATAAATCTAGTATCTTCTGTGGCTTTATTCGTAGTATCAACTGTAACTTTCACAAAGCCCTTAGGAACAACTGGTGTTATAGTTGGGTCAGTTTGTTCAATAACGTCTTTACTTACATCGTAACTTACATCAATAGTTTTTGTTTCATTATTTGGATAAGTTACTTTAATTTTTACAGTCTTGCCTTTCCCAGCTGTACTTGTATCAGGTTCATTTCCTGAAACAAATTCAAATTGTGTTCCATTTGGTAAATTGTCTTTATTATTAGGGTCTTTGTAGTCGTAAAGGTTATCAATGAAGTCTTCTGGACTTGGCTTTGAGCCCATTGCTAAAACTTGATCGCCTTTGGCTTGTGGCTTAACATTTTCTATAACTTCGTAAATTGCAGTTATTATTGTTTCGTCTTTAGTGAATGTGTCAGTTATTTCTGTTTTTTCAGTATAATCTTTTACTGAAGTGCCATCTTTCAATTGCCACTTAAGAAAAGCGTTTGGCTTAATAACTCCCTTAATATTTTTGTTTTTACCTACTGGCTCTTTTATGCCAGTTATTTTTACTTCCTTATCCTTTTTAACCCAGAACACTTGTTCATCTTTAGTTTGATCTGTTGCCTCTTTTGTTGGGTCAAATACTACTTTTACATAATCTTTTGGTACAAGTGGTGGTTTTTTTGGATCTATTTGTTCCTCTACATCGCCAACTACTTTTACTCCCACACTTACTACTTCAGTCTTGCCACTTGGGTAAGTAACTTTAACTTTAGCAATAGTAGTGCCAGCCTCATCTACATTAGGTTTTTCTTCGTATGAGAAACTTACATCATTAGGTAACTTAATGCCATCAACAACATCGTCAGTATATTTGTTTGCAATTAAATCTTCTGGCTTTGGCATTACGCCTATAGTTGTTACGACGCCTTTCTTAGCTCTTGGCAAGTTACTTGGTTCTACATATTTTGTATAAGTTGCAGTGATATCAGTATCTTGCGTAAACTTATAATTGATTTCAGAAACTTTTTTCCAAGTAGCTACAACGCCTTTTGTTACAGTCCACTTATCGAAAGTATAAGTTGTTTTGTTTTTATCGCTGTCTATAATTTCTCTTCCTTCTGGGTCTTTAAAGCCTGTAAATGTAGCATCGTAGTTTGGATTAACATAGAAGGCTGTATTTTTGCTATCTGCCTTGTCTGTTGGGATAAATGTAACTTTTACATAGCCCTTAGGTCTTTTAACGCCATCAGCTACTGGAATTACTTTTTCTTCTTTATTAAATGTAAATGTGAAAGTTTTTTCACCGCTGAATTTACCTTCTAGTGATTCGCCCCAAGTTCCTTCTGCCTTATAGCCAACGTTAGGCTCTTTAGCAAGACCATTAGCTGCGCTAGTTAAATCTACTATTTCGTTAGGATTTACATAGTAAGTTTTTGTTCCTGATAATGTTCCATGATCAGCTACAAAATTAACTTCAACATATCCATCTGGTTTTTCTTGGTCTTCTGGAATTATATTCTCAAGCTTATCATATAGCGCTGTAATTGTTGTGTTTTTAGTAAACTTTTGAGTTAAAGCACTGTCCCAAGCGTCTGCACCAGTTTTTTGTTTGTAGCCAGTTTCTGCATTAACAGTAGGCGCAGGTATTGTAACTACTTTATTAGGATTTACATAGTAAGTTGTTATTCCCTTTAAAGTACCCTTTGCTCCACCATCTAATTTTACTTCTACATAGCCATTTATTGGAATTTCACTAATATCTTTTGTCTCATTAAATAAAGCCTTAATTACGTCTCCAGCTTTGTACTGTATATTCTTAGTAATTTGTGTGTCCCATCCAGCAAATGTATATCCTGTATTAGGACTTACTTCTGGTGCTTGGTTTTCTAAAACTACCGCCTTGTTTGGATTAACAAGTAAATCTTTTGTTTTCTTAGTTCCGTCTATAGTACCATTTTTTTCAGTAGAGAATTTGACAGAAATATATTGTTCATAGCCCTTTGGTCTAGGTGCTTTATCTTCAATAACATCAGCAAGCTTAGTGTACTCTGCAATAACAAATAAAGTATCTTTTATCTCAGTATTATCAAGAGTATCCCACTTATCAAATTTATATCCGATATGTGCTTTAATCTCAGGTTTTACTATTGACGTGTCACTTAATAATTTGCCTGCTTTAGGGTTTACATAGTAAAGTTTTTGTCCTGTCATAGAGCCGTGTTCGCCCTTGTCAAAAGTAACTGTTACGTAGCCTTCTGGTTTTGCGTTTGGCTTGCCATTAATATCAGTAGATGGGATTATTGGATCAATTTCTTTAAATGTGCCCACTACATTTGTTTCGCTTGTGTATTTATTTTTAGCTGTAGTATCTGGATTCCATTTATTAAATTCGTATCCTACTTCTGCCTTTGTTTGCGGCGGATCGATAGTCACTTCACGGCTTGGGTCTACATAATAAACTGTAGTTTCATCTTTAGCAATTTTACCTCCATTGCCACTTATTTCAAAAGTAACTTTTACATAGCCAGGCTTTTCTTTTTTTAATACTGCATCCATTTCGTTGAAAGACGCTTTGATAGTTGTTTCTTCGTCTACGTAAACTCTTGGTATAGTAGCGTCTTTGTCCCAAGAAGCAAAAGTATAACCAAGTTCTCCTCTTGTGTTTGGAGGTGTAAGTCTTATATTAGTATTTGGATTGACATAGTAAGTCTTTTCTTCAATCTTTTTATTATTTTCTAATAACTCACCTTTTGCTCCTGCCACAAACTTAACTGTCTTGTAGCCTTCTGGCTTAGTAAGAGTATTACCGCTGCCATCTATCGCTGGGATAACTGGCTCTAGTGGTTCTGAGCTTGCTTTGATAACTATATCGTCGCCTTTTATCTCTTCTCTTAGAGTATGGTCCCAACCAAGTGATTTGTATCCAGTTTTTTCTTTTATCTTTGGCGCTCTTATAGCGTCGTTACTTAGATATAAACCAGAGTTTTTCTTTACATAGTAAGAGTTAAGGTTCTCAAGCACTAAGCCGTCGTCCGATACAAAGCTTACCTTTACATAACTGTCATCTGGTCTAGCCTTTGGGTCCTCAGAGTTAAACTTAATAACTTCTGGGTCTTTAACCCATTGAGCAACTGCTTCTGTATTTTTTATTAGAGTAAATTTTTCGCCTACTTTATATTTTTTACCATCTACTAGCCATCCATCGAATGTGTAGTTTGTTCTACTTAAACCTACAGGTGTCGCAAAGCGTATGTTAGTGTTGTAAGGTACTATAACTGGCTCTGGTTCAGTTCCTTCGCCTATACCTTTATTGTAAGTTAAAGTAACTTTGCTAGTTGTGAATGTCGCAGTATAGTTTAAATCACCACTTATAAAGTTATCATAGTCGATACTTGGAATCCAAACTCCAAAATCATAGTTGGCACTAGCTATAGTTTTAGGTACAGCAATTTGTTTAGCTCCTGTAACACTATCTACTATCTTAACATTCGCCTTAGGGTTTACATAGTATTTTATTTCGTCTACGTTACCCTCAAGCTTGCCATTGGCATCTGCTTTGAATGTAAGTGTAGCGTAGCCTTCTGGTTTTACAGTGCCCGTATCTACTTTTATGATGTCTCCTATCTTATTAAAAGTATATGTGAAGATAGTGTCATTAGTGAAAGTATCTTTTAATTTTTTACTATTATCGCTGGTCCATGTGCCACCATCAGCTGTATAACCAGTGTTTGCCGTCTTTGTTATTGATTGACCAACTATACTTGTAAAGTCGACTTCTTCTTCAGGGTTTACATAGTACACCAATGTACCTGACAAACTACCGTTTGCATCAGATACGAAAGTAACAGTCTTGTAACCCTCTGGCTTAGCTTGATCGCCTGTATATAGGTCTTTCAGCTTAGTGTATTTAGCATTTATTACATAAGTTTTCGAGTTAGCTGGCAAATTAACTTTTAAGTCTTTGTCCCACTTTTCAAACTCGTATCCGACCTTAGGTGTAACAGTAGGTGCTGGAATTGTAAGATCTACTCCTGGGTTTACCCAAAGTTTAGTGTAGCCACTTAACTCTCCCTTAGCATCTGTCTTGAATTCAACTTCTATATATCTTTTTTTTTCAGTTTTTGATATAGCGTCCTTATCATTGTACTGTGCTGTAATCTTATCTCTATTTTTATAAACTGTTTGCTTTGTTAAATCTGTATCCCAAGATGAAAATTCATATTGAGCCCCAGCGTTTATTTTAGGTGCATATGCAGCAAGTGCTACTGCTTTATTTGGATTTACATAAACTGTCTTTTCAGTTTCAGTGCTGCCTTCAATCGTTCCTTTTTCTGTTGTAACAAATTTAACTTCGATGTAGCCTTCATATTTTGTGCTTTCATCAACATCAGGAAGTGCATCGTAGTTTGCAGTAACAGTTATATTATCTTTTATTTCTTTTGTATCAAGCACGCTCCATGCATCCGTATTAGCTTTTTGCTTCCATCCAGTCTCTGCTGTAATTGTAGGTTTTGTAATATCAGCTAATGTTTTATTTGCATTTGGATTAACATAGTAAATAGTCTTACCACTTATTTCCTTTGCGTGTTCTCCTTGATCAAAAGTAACTGTTACATAGCCTGCTGGTTTAGAGTTTTCTCCACTAGCACCTTCTTTGGCTATGACATCAGCAAGTTTTGTAAATGTACCCTTAATTTCTGTTTTAGTTTGTTTGTAATATTTTTCTACAACAGGATCAGGTGCCCAAGTACCAAAAACATATCCAATATCTGCCACTGTCTTTGGCGGATTAAGTTTTACCTCTACATTAGGGTTAACATAATAAGTAATAGTTTCTCCGGCAGGGATTTTGCCACCAGCGCTACTTATTACAAAAGTAACCTCATTATAACCATCCTTTTTAACTGTAGATACTGCATCTATTGGGTTAAAGTGTGCTAGTATCACAGTTTCTTCCTTTTTATACTGTGTTGGTATTGTTGCATCTTTGCTCCATGATGCAAACTCATAACCTATATTACCCTTTGCATCAGTCGGTGCCTTTAGCGTGATATACTTATTAGGGTTAACAAAATATGTTTTTTCACTTACAGTTCCGTTATCTCCAGCCTTGAATATAACTGTTTTATATCCAGTCGGTGCTATATCACTTGTATTAATTTTTTCAATTACATCTTCTATAGCTGTAGATTTTGCTGTTACTACTATGTCGTTTTCGCCTATCAATGTATTGTCATCTGGATTCCATCCGATAAACTTATATCCAAGATCCAATTTATATTTTGGCTTAAATAGTTCAGAGTTCGCAAGTTTTATAGAGTTTCCTTGCTCGTCTTTTGCATTTTTCTTCACATAATATGCCTTTGACTCAGTAAGCGTAATTCCGTTGTCAGCTTCAAAACTAATTCTTATATATCCTTCTGGTCTTGTTATTGGTTCCTTTGGATTGTAATCAATTATATTTTGAGCTTCATCGTAAGTCGCTGTTATAGTTGTATCCGCAGTGAACTTTCTCGCTTCATTTGGCTTATATACATCTCCCTCGGCATTTGCGCCTATCTTCCATTCTTTGAATGTAAAGTAGCCTATACCAATAGGATCAGTAACCGGTATAGTAAGATCAAAATCTTTTTTAACCCAGAATATTTTAGTTCCGCTCATAGCACCATTTTGTGTAGTGACAAATTCTACTTTTACGAAGTCTTTCGGTACGTTAGTTGGTTTTTCTGTACCTGTTTGTGGTATTACGTTTTCTGTAAATTCCGGTATAATTATTGTATCTTCTGTAAACTTGTGACGTTTAGCAAAATCAAATACGCCTTTTTCGTTTTGAGCATCCCTATCTGCTTTCCAGTTAGTAAATTTAACATTATCGCTGGTATCAACTTTTGGTATATCTACCCACGCTTTTGGATTTACATAGTAAACCTTATTGTCCTTTGATTTCAAATCACCAGTAGGTGCAACAGTAACTTTTACATAAGCTTTAGAAACAGTATCTTTAAGAATTTCTTTTAATCCGCCATCTTCAGCAGTTTTTCCCTCCGCTTCTCTTAAGAATAATGGTTTTTCTCCTGTAGTTAAAGCTTCGTAGCGGTTTTTGTAAACTTTAATAGGTATTTCAAGAACATTGACATTCTTGCCATCTTTAAACTTAATAAGAGTCTTAATCTTTTCTGTGCGTACTAACTCTTCTGTATCGGCTTTGTCATGCTCCTTGACTTTATCGTAAATAGCTTTTTTTGCTGCATCGTCCGTTATTGGCTTTATGTCCTCGCTTGATCCACTTGTATCTACTTCACTTTCAAAGGAAACTTTAGTGCCTTCTGGTAGAGGTTTTTCTTTATCCTTTACCTTATATATAATTAGCTTCTTTAATTCTTCAAGCGTTGGAGCAAAATTGTTGGACCAATCCTTTGAGCTTGTAGCCTTATTGTCGTCAAAAGACTCAGTTCTTACTAAGCCCTTAACAGATACATCTGACCAATCAAACTTAGCTGTGAAAGTATAATAATCTTTATCGTCTTTTTCAATTATAGTGTTTGCATTTAATAAAGGTTTTGAGTCCCACTTAATAAAGTTCTTGCCTTCATCTGGTGTGATGTAGAATTTACCATCTTCTTTTTGTTTATCGCTGCCATCAGGATTTTTTTCTCCCTTTACCCACTCTTGAGGTACTGGAAGTAAGTCTGACCTTAGTCCTTTGATTACATCGTAGTAAAGCTCATTAACCTCTTTTCCGTCTTTATCCTTAAATGCGCCGCCCTTATCTGCCTTAAATGTTACTCTTACATAATCTTTTGGAACAGGAGCATCTTTTTTAGTTTCAATAACTCTTACATCTTTGTACATAAAGGTAATATATGTCTTTCCAGTGTCATTGATGCCTAAAAATTCATTTGTAGCTTCATCTACATCGAAGAATAGTTGTTGTTGAGGTGCGCTTACAAGCTTCCAGCCTGGTATTGGTCTATAGTTTCTTGCGTCAGTGTAGCGATTACCATTGACAACCTTTTCATCAGTAATTATGGCATATTTATTAATTATGTCATCCTTTTGTTCATTTTTAGCTGTTTTAAGCTTTTCAATTGCTCTTTCGTCAATATACTTAACAGTATACTCTCTTTGTCTAAATGATCTATAGTAGAAATGAAAATTGTTGTTAGGGTTTAAAATTTCTTTGCTTGAATCTTCTGGGTCTTCAACTTTTTCTGGCCCTACCTTAATATATTGATTGTATGTGTTCTTTCTAGGGTTTCCATTATTATCTTTTAGCTGTGTATATTCTATATAGTCCAATACATTATGTTTTCTTAATTCTTCATCTGGAGCAAGATACCACTTCTTGCTTTGACGGCTAGCCACTGCTGTAACGTCTGAGCCAGTCCTTTTATTTGCATCAGTTTGTTTTTCTAATTTCTCTTTATCTTCTATATAATTTTTATCTAAGAAGTGGTGGAATATATTAACATCGACAAATTCGTTTTTAACCCAAATTGCTTTTAAATATATGTCCGATACAACGTCGTTGCCAAAAGTGTATAGCTCTGGAACTTTATAAGTTTTGCGGTAATAGTCGTCAACATCATTTGTGTACTCGCCCTTTGAGTTCTTTTTGAAACGAACTATCTCCCAACCCATAAAGTCGTAGCCTTTTCTTTCTGGCTTTGGTAATTCATTAAGCTTTTGTTTGTGAATTACTGTAAAGACTTGCTTCTTGCCTTCGTTAGCTTCTTTTTTAGGGAAAGATATTTTTTCTTCTTGTCCAATGTCTCCAACTTGTATGATTCTCTTTTCAGTAGTAAGACTATCTGCACTAATATTTGCAAGACTTCCCTTATCTCTTTCTAAGTTTGGATCTATAGTTACCCTCCATTGATAGTCTGGGTCGCCCCACTTAGCATAAAGATTTACCGCATGAGAAGGCATCCTTTCTGTATCGTTCTCCCAGATAAGCTTTGTTCCGGCAGGGTCAAGCGCCCAGCCCTTAAATACCATCTGCTCTGAGATATTGTCTGGTCTTCTAACTTTTAGCTTATTATCTTTTGAATCTGTTTGAATAAGCTCTTTAAGGCCTAATTTTTGTAAATTAATTGGATTATCTATTAAGTTTTTTAGGCCTTCTCCAGTACCTACTTTTTTGTACTCATTTTTTGTATCTACCTCTGGGCTTAGTGCCTTTAGAGGAAATTCGTAGAAAGTCATTAATTGGTTTGTACTGTTAAACTCACTGTCATCCTTTGTTATTGTTGGGTCGTAGTTAAATCTTAGCGGGTACTTGTTACGCTTGTAGAAGAAGCGTAAGTAGCCGTTTTGTTCAAATTCTTGACCACCTTCCTTTACGTCGCCAAATTCATCGGAATCGCTAAAAAAGTGTGCTATAAAGTCGAGCTTACCTATAGGAAGTTTAACACCTTGGTTGTTGTAGTATGTCCCACTATTGTTAGGGGTGATATCATCACGCTCGTCGTTTAGGTCATTAATTCCTTCTTCGTCCACGCGACCATTTTCCTCGCTTCCCTCTCTGATAACTGGCCATGCGCTTTGAGGGTTAGTCGGATCATAATCACGAGGTGTAAAGCCTGTAACTATCGGATATCTGTGTCCATAACCCAGGCCAGCTGTGTCTGCCTTGGTTCTAACTAGGTCGTAACGTATGATGGTTTCGTCTTTCTTAAAACCGTCCATCCAAAAGTCCATATGGTGAGGGATAGATGGCTCGTCTTGTTTTATACCAAAGGAAAGGGTTGTAAAGTCTTTGGCCTTTATTATTCTACCTTTGCCAGCATCTATCTTATTAACATAGCCGCCCCAGTTAGTATAGTTTGCCATGTCAAGGAACTCATCTGCGTTCAATCGATAAGGAGGTGTGTCCAAGTGAACTGGCCAGTTTGCCTGAGTATAGTTTGGTCCCCAGCCAAAAGATTGATAGCCCGGCGTAAAGCCCTTGGTTTGCTTAGCATCGTTAGGCCACTTATACATCATCTCATTAAATCTAGCCTTGTAGTGGTATGGATTGCCAGGACCGCCTAGCATAACTGCCTCTTCCTTTACAGGGTCATAGCCCCATATTTCTGGGTAGATAGTATTTTTATCAGGTTG
>ERZ1673752.1721-NODE-1721-length-28696-cov-5.900038_pt1 | contig 28696 bp, 23 predicted proteins | sample MGYA00580195_ERZ1673752 | MGnify/ENA primary metagenome ERZ1673752 (study PRJEB41218, sample SAMN15661744) | gut metagenome | host: Homo sapiens | place: Canada: London | collected 2015-08-20/2019-03-30 | study: EMG produced TPA metagenomics assembly of...
TCTAAAAAACGACAGTCCCCGATATCTACACATCGCAAGCGACGAGGTATTCGTAGACCGGGAAAATCCGAGAATTGAAATAGAGCTGGAGGAAATATGAAACAAGGAGAAGAATGGGTATTGGGACTTAATGAAGATCGTTTTAATTTTTGCGATACGTACCAAAGCAAAGAAGAAGCAATAAAGATTGGTCGGCAGGAACTCATGAATGCTGAACCGTATAATCCAAAATCTTATACAAGTTATTCAGATGTTTTTATGGCTGATATGGATGATACATTCATGTGTTTCTATGTCGGCAGGTTAATAAGACCTGAGCCGAAAGCGGATGTTGATAATATCATTGAGGATTTAGTAAGTGACGCAGTATACATTTACGACGAGTATTACAATGGTTTTCTTGGAGACGTCACAAAAGAACAAAAGAAAGATCTTGAGAAAGAAATAAACAAAGTTATTCAGCGTTGGCTCAATAAATACAATTTAAGGGATTACGGATATTTAGTTGACGATGTAGAGCAGGTGAAAGTATGAATAACGGGATGAGACCGAATCATTATTTTCACGGGGATCCAACGTATGAAGGAGCCAAAAACAATATTTCTGAAGAAGTCCGGAAGAAGGAAAAAGAGATAAGAGATTTTTTTGAAGGGCTTAGAAGTGACAGCAATCGAATGCGGTCATTGCAAGAGCTTATCAAACAATATGAAATAGACTTAGCAGGCGTGCAAGCGTGTCGTTACGACAAGGAACATGTGACTGGTGGAAATCCGGGAGACTTATCCGACTTGGTCATCCGGATAGAAGAACGAATGAAGAATCAGAGAAAACACTTGCTTGCATTGTATGCGGAAGTCGCAGAGAAAAGGGATAAGGCGTATAGATACTTGTCACTCTTAGGAAACCGGGCAGAAGAGCAGTCAATCTTAATGGACAGATATATTGTCGGTGAGAGTTGGGAGCGAATTGCAAGGAATCATCACTATGAAAGAGATTATTGCATGAGGTTAAGAAATAAAGCTATTTTTAGAATTGCAGAAAAGAGGTCGTAAAAAGTCGTATTTGAAAGTGGTATAATGATACTATAAAAGTGTAGCAAACAGACCGCCGGAAAGGGCGGTTTTTTATTGCCGCGAAGTCGGACAAAGTATAACAATATGCAAATGAGTCGCAAATTGAAAGGAGAACAGAAGTGATAGAGCAGACGGTGGCACGGGTGGTATACAAAGGAGACGGAAAAACGAAAGAATTTCCATTCTCGTTTCCCGTACTGGATAGGAAATTTATCTATGTTGTCATATCGGATAAAGACGGAAGAGAAAGAACACTGACAAGTGATTACTATGTGGACATGGACAAGCATGTTGTTTTGTATCCGGGGTATCCGAAAGGAGAAGAACCGGCGGAAGCAGAACGGCCGGCTGTATTGGCACCGGGGGAAAAGATTGTTATCTACCGTAATACGCCGGTATCACAGTTGACATCGCTCGGGGACAAGTGGCCATTCGACGTATGCGAGAAAGCATTGGATAAATTGACGATGATTGACCAAGAAAATAAAGAGTCCATATCCCGGACAGTGAGATTGGCAGGAGCGACGGAAGAGGTAGAAGTGGTATTGCCGCCTCCGGAAAAAGACACGGCTATCGGTTGGTCGGAAGACGGGAAGTCTGTTATCAATGTACCGGTGAAACGGTGGCAGGAAGAGGCAAGAGCGGCAGCGGAAAAAGCACAAACACAGGCGTCTATGGCCATGACCTATAAAGAAGAGTCCAAAGAGGCACGCAGTAAAGCAGAGCAGTCGGAAGAAAAAGCCGGTGAATATGCCAATAGAGCGGTTATGGCAGAAACGAAAGTACGTGGATATGCTACAGCAGCCGAAGAAAAACATAATGCATTTGTGAAATCGGCAGAAACCGCCAAGAATGACATCAATGCTCTTAGTGAAGAAGTGAAAGCCGGTATTACACTGACAGGAGAATCACAGCAGAGTCTTATCAAAGGAAATGCGAATGAGGCTATAGAGAGTGTAAAGAAACAAGGGACAGACGAAACAGAGCGCGTCAAGGCACAAGGAAAGTTATCCATTCAAGATGTACAAACAGAAGGGGAAACACAAAAGCAGAAGATCCAAACTTCTGTAACGGGTGCAATGCTCGCTGCTCAAAAGGCGCAAGGCGGCGCAGAAACGGCAGCAAGGGAAGCGGAAGATGCGAAGAATATAGCACTTTCCCATGCGACAGAAAGTGAAACACATAGCCAAGCGGCACTGGCTGCAAAAGAAGCAGCGGCGGGTGCAAAAGAAGAAGCGGTGAAGGCAAAAAATGATGCGGTAGCGGCGAAAGAAAGTGCATTAAGTTATAAGAATCAAGCGGAATCGCAGGTGTCGTTATCGAAAACAAATGCACAGACGGCAAAGAATTGGGCGACATCTACCGTATCCCCGGATGGTGCGGTTGACACGGAAAGCGGAACGGGAAATACGCAGAGTGCAAGAACGTGGGCGCTTTCCGCGAGAACGGAAGCGGGAAAAGCTAAAACGGAAGCAAAGAATGCCCAAACAGAATTTGCCAAAGCAAAGACAGAAGCAGACAGATCCTTAACCAATTCGGCAAGAGCAGATGAAGCAAAGACAGAAGCTGAAACAAAAGCAAGAGAAGCGAGAGCTGCGGCCGATGAAGCGAAAGAAGCATTAAAAACGGCAATGGGCGGTGTGGACTTAACTCAATATGCAAAGAAAGAATCACTGGTGGGATTAGCAAGTACAGAGTATGTAGACGGCAGGTTCACACATCTGATAGGTGCGTCTGCCGAATCTCTTGATACATTAGAAGAAATCGGTAAATCCCTGAAAAATGATGCGGACTTTGCCGGAACAATGACAAAAGAACTCACTAAAAAAGCGGATAAAGGGACAGTGGAAAATGCACTTTTAGGGAAAGCAACGAAAGAAGAGCTTGCAACAAAAGTAGATAAAACCGCAGTATATACGAAAACAGAAAGTGATAATAAATACCAAGCGAAAGGAAATTATGTAACATTAAAAAAGTGGAATGGTACTTTTAAAAGTAATGTAAGCTTTTATCCTGATACAAATAATCAATACACCTACGTTGATTGCCCGGATTCTACGTACTTTTATTTCCAAAAACCACTCTACGGGTATTTGAAAACAGACGAAATTGCAAACACTTATTTGTCTAAAGCAAATGCAGAAAGTACATACCTTACAAAAACAGAAGCAGAAAGCACCTATCCGAAATCAGATGAAGTGTTAAACGCTTTCACACAACTGCAGGGAACTGTTGAGAATAACTATCTTACGAAAACAGCTGCTAATGGTACATATCTGACACAAAGTAAAGCAGCATCTACCTATGCAACGAAAACAGAGCTTGCAAACATTCCTCGTACTGATAGTTACTCCAAAGTAGAAAGTGATGGAAGATATCTCACGAAAGGACAAGAGATTACTTTATCAGGCGATGTCAACGGCACTGGGACTTTTGACGGTAGTCAGGCACTTGAAATTGTGACTACACTTGCTAAACAAGGCGGCGTTGTGGATGGAAATACTTCAAATCCCAATGCATGGTGGGTCAAGCTTGGCGGGAAGTTTCCTCTAATTATACAAGGGGGAGTTGTCAATATGCGGGGAGTCGTCACGCTGCCTATCTCATATACTTCGTTTTATATCCCTATTGTTTCATATTTTAGAAAGACTGCTCAGAATTGGACATCCGAAAAAAGCTGTCCGACAATCATGAGCGTTTCATTAGCCAAAATTAGTATTTCTTGTGCAGAAGATGCTTCTTTTAATTACATCACTATCGGGATATAAACAAGGGGGAATTTACAGAGGCCAACGTTCGCCTTTTAATATAACGTTGCCGATTTCTTTTTAATGGAGGTTATTTTAATATAAAGGAGAAAACATGCAGTACTTATCTATTTATTCAGACACGGGAGAACGAATCACTTCTTTTGTGACGGGCGTTCACGGCGAAACCGAAGAAGCGTTGAAAGAACGGGCAAAAAAAGAATATCCCGACAACGTCAGTGTTTTACAGACAGAAAGCCAATATAACGAGGCTATGAAAGGGGACTTGTTATATTTGAATGGAAATTACAGCAAGAGGCCTGAACCGACAGAAGAAGAGAAGAGAGAATCGGAACTGGCAGCATTGGACAGTGAATACGCAGAGAAAATCGGCAATATCGAGGGAGAAATGGCAAGAGCAAAGGCCGTTGAAGATACTGATTATTACGACGAATTGAAAGCCGAAAGAGAATCATTAGTTGCTGAATACGAAGGAAAGCGAGGGCAAATCTGATGAAACGTTGTTTTTTATGCCACAGAAAAGAAGATGAAAAAACGGGGTTATGCACTAACAAAAAGTGTGTCCGGAGTAAGCCGTTGAAAGAAACAAAAAAGAAACCATGATGAAACATAAGAAAACGGAGAGATGCCTATGGAAATAACTATCTTCTGGTTTGGTCTTATCTCCTCATTAGTAGCCTGATTAATAGCACTCGCAGGGGTGCTTTTTTATTGGAGAAATTATGAAGTTAAAAGAGTTTTTAAAGAAATACAGGAAAGCGCCGTATTTGTGGGGCGGCGGTCTTTTTGCTATTGCCGTTTTGGATTGTTTGGATTTTTTGGAATACATTATCCGGGCGGCCATTTCACTTGTGAATAATTTTCCCGTCAAGTGTATTGGTACGGGAATACTGCTTGCGGTGCAAAATTTTATGCAAAGTGACTACGCTACTCTTATCATGGCGTATTTTTGGATTATCATTGCGGATACCGTGACAAAGTGGCTTGCTATCAGTTACAAGTATTTGACGGAAAACGGAGCGGAAGCAGAGAAGATTACCACTATCGACAAGTTCAAAGGGATTGTGCTTGCTTTTGACGATAGAAAGATTACATCAAGGATGATGCTTTGGGGGTTTGTCGGAAAGTATGTATTATTCGGTATCCTTGTCACTATTGCATATCATGGGGATTGCATATTGGAAAGGTTAGGAATTATGCTCCCGTTTCCAATAATCAAATTCGTTCTCGGATATGTCGTATATAACGAGCTATTGAGTATTTGTGAGAATTTGAGGGATGCAGGCAACGGGAAACTGGATAAGCTTGTGGAACTCATGAACACGAATGTGTTTTCTAAATTGCGGAAATAAGGAGAAGAGATATGAAAAATAAGAATCGTATCCGGGGAAAGCCTAAGCTTACAGATAAACATAAGTTTACAGACAAGCAAGAGATTTTCATTTTGGAATATTTGAAAGACGGAAATGCGGCGAGAGCCGCCGTAGCGGCAGGATATGCTGCCAATTCCGCGAGAAATACAGGGCATAAGTTACTTCATGAGGAGCGGTTTTCTTATGTCCGGGAAGAGGTAGAACGGCGGCGCAATGAAAAGCTGAAACGGCTTGATTGCGGAGTTAATGAGGTCTTGGCTATATGCGGGGCAATCTGTACGGCCAATCCACTTGATTTGTTAAGAGAGGACGGCAGTTATAAGACGCTCGATGAAATTGATGAAAAAACACGTATGGCCATTGAGTATGTAGACAGGGAGGGAGTCCCTCACTTGTACAAGAAAACGGAATTCGTCAAGATGATGATGAAACGTCACGGCCTATTGACGGATAAAACGGAAATCACGGGTTCCGGCGGCGGCGCTATTGAAATTTCATGGAGTAAAGAATGATGGTGGAAATTCCTTACAGTCCCGCGCCTATATGGAAAGAGATTCACAAGGGCATGGAAACGCACCGCTGGTCTTGTGTGGTGGGACACCGCCGTTTCGGAAAAACTGTAGGAACGGTGAATCACATGATTAAGCAGGCGGCGTTGGTGGATAAAATAGATCCGCAGTATGCGTATATTGCGCCTTACCGGACGCAGGCAAAGAAAATTGCCTGGACGTATCTCAAGCGGTATACGGCACCGATACCGGGAATAAAAACGAATGAAACAGAGTTATATGTGGAGCTTCCCCGGGCAAGAGAAGGGGATACACACGGGGCAAGGCTCTATATTTTCGGAGCGGATAAACCCGATTCGTTCCGCGGCATGTATTTTGACGGCGTTATATTGGACGAGTTCGGAGATATGAAACCGCAGACGTGGGGTGAGATACTTCGTCCCGCGTTGGCTGACAGAGGCGGTTGGGCTATCTTTATCGGAACGCCTAAGGGAGAAAACGCCTTTTATACGGTCTATCAGAAGTCTTGTGCGTCTCCCGATTGGTTCTCTGCAAAGTATACGATTGACGATACGAATTTGCCTTGGCTCCCCGATACGGAAAAAGAGGCCATGAAGCAGGATATGACAGAGGCGGAAATACGACAGGAGTTGTATTGCGACTTTGCGGCGTCTGCATTTGATGTTCTTATTCCCATTCCGCTTGTGGAAAAAGGGAAAAGGGCAAGGGTGGACGAGGCGGACGTCAGGGGTTCTCCGTTGGTGTTCGGCCTTGACCCCGCTCGTTTCGGAGATGATGATTCCATTTTGACAAAGCGGCGGGGACTTTTGTGTTATCTGCCAATCCGCTTTCACGGTATGGACCAAATGGCGCTGGCGGACCAGATGGCTATGCATATCCGGCGGGATTCTCCCGATGCGGTGTTCATAGATTCAGGACTGGGGGCGGGCGTGATTGACCGTCTGCGGCAGCTCCGGTTCTCTGTTATAGAGGTTCCGTTCGGAGCGAAAGCGAGGAGGGAGGAAAGATATGTAAATAAGAGAAGTGAAATGTATGACAGTATCAGGGAGTGGCTCGGTAACGGAGGTAGCCTTCCGGATACGGAGGAATTATTGACGGAGCTTTCCATTCCTAAGTATTCATTTGATGCAAGGGGTCGGATTAAGCTTGAGGCTAAGGAGCATATCAAAGAAAGAATAGGCAGGTCTCCCGACTATGCGGATTCTTTGGCTTTGACATTTGCATCTCCTGTTTCTCCCCGTTCTAAGTACGGAGGGAACAGTTCATTGATGGCTAATACAAAATATGATTTCGGATTTTAAAAGGAGGAGTTATTATGTGCAGTGCATTATTCGGAGGCAGACCTAAAATGCCGGAAATTCAGAAAGTAATACCCCAGGCGCAGCAGGTGACGAATGGAGATATTCGTGCCGACGGCGGGACGGACAGCGAGGCGGCCAGAAAGAAACGGGCCAAACAGGGGTATGCGGCGACCCGTCTTGCCGATACGGCACAAAGCGGATATAAAACGACGCTGGGGTGAGGATATGGAGTATTTAGCGGCCAAGGCGGAATCGCCCCGGGTGAAAGCCGGTGACGGAAAAACGAGGGGGATTCCCAAGAAAGAGGACAGCCGGGCAAGAATCAGCGCCCTCAAACGAGAGCGTCTGTCTTATGAAAAAAGGTGGCATGCCATTCGTGATTACCAGCTCCCTTTCTTGGGAGAGTTTGACGAGAATGAAAAGGCGGGGCGCCGGGATTTGCAGATTGTAAACGGCGTGGCATGGCTTTCCTGTCAGGCTTTTGCGGCGGGAATCATGTCGGGGTTGACGCCGCCGTCGCGGCAGTGGTTCAAGCTTGCTTTTTCAAGCGGGGCGGTGGAGGACAAAGAGGCGGCAATGGTGCTGGACACCAGGCAGGAGATACTCGAGGCGGTTCTTCACGGCTCGAATTTCTATAACTCTATCCATTCCTGTTATATGGAGCTGCCTTTCGGGCAGGCGCCGCTTGCGGTGTATGCATCCGATGATACGGGAGTCCGTTTTCAAGCGTATACGGTAGGCACCTATTACCTTTCTTCTGCGGCAAGCGGACGGGTGAATACCTTTGCCCGTCAGTTTGAAATGACAGCGGCACAGCTTTCCGAGCAGTTCGGAGAGGAAGCGCTTCCCCGTTCCGTAAAAGACGCTTTGCAGGGAGCGTCTTCATCGCATGAGAAGAAGTTTAAAGTCTGGCATCTTGTCATGCCGAACGCCTCTTACAATCCGGGGCGGGACAGGAGCGGCGCCAATATGCCGTATTTGTCTTTGTACTGGACGGAAGAGGCGGACGGCAAGGCGGAATATATGTATGCCGGGGGATTTGAAGAGTTCCCCGTCCCCGTGGCGAGGTATCAGGTGGCGGGCGGTGAGGTATACGGAAAGGGCCCCGGCTGGTATGCCGAGGGGGAAAGCAAGGCGCTCCAGCTCATGAAAAAAGACCTTTTGACATGGGTAGAACTTTCCGTAAAACCGCCGATGAAAGCGCCGCCGGATATTTTGACGGGCGGGCTTAATCTCATACCCGGCGGGATTACGCAGGTGAATGAATTGAACGGCTCGAATACGGTGGGACCTTTGTTCCAAGTCGGAAGTGATCCCCGTTGGCTGACGGAAGAAATTATCCGGAGTGAAGATTTTATCAAGCGAAGTTATTCCGCCGATTTATTCCTCATGCTTGATTCCATTGATACGCCGCAAATGACGGCCCGGGAGGTTATGGAAAGACAACAAGAGAAGCTCCAGCAACTGGGCCCCGTGGTGGAGCGTTTGCAAGATGAGTTCTTAACGCCGATTATTGAAAGGTGCTATAACATTTTGGAACGGGCGGGGGTATTTCCGCCGATTCCCGCCGATGTGGCGGAAAGGCTTGCCGGGGCGGATGTAAAAATCGAGTACATTTCCCCGCTGGCACAGGCGCAGAAGATGAGCGGGCTTGTCAATATCGAGCAGGCATTGTCGTTTGTCGCCAATATGGGACAGCTCTATCCGGAAGCATTGAAGGCGATTGACCCGATAGGGACGGTAAAACGGTACTTTGATTTACTGGGCGCACCGGCGGTCATGCAGAGGAGCGCGGAGGAAATTGCACAAATGATGGAAGAGGAGCAGAAGCTGGCGCAAAAACAGCAGGAAATGGCAATGGAAGCACAGGCGGCGCAAACGGCCAATGTATCAACGCAGGCGGCAAGGAATCTGATGGATGCCTCTGCTGACGGTAACCCGGCGTTGCAGAATCTTATGGGAGTAACGGGACCGGGAGGCAGCGCTATATGAGAGCGGTAACAGACAGAAACAGCCGTGAGGCGGCCTACCGGGCCTTTCTTGAAAAGGAAATGGAAGAACTTGACCGGGCGGCGGTAAAAAAGCTAATGAAGACGAGGGAAGGGCGATGGCTTTTCCTTCGTCTTTTAAAAATATCCGGGTATGGGGATTTGTCCATGACGGGCAATTCTTATACGTTTTTTAAGGAGGGGTCAAGGTATGTAGGGGTGCAATTAAACAATATGGTGCTTTCTCTTTTGGGAAAAGAGGGACTTGTTCTTAAGCAAAAGGGAGAGCGGGAATGCATGGATTTTGAAGAACACGCCAAGCGGTTATTTCAGGAAAGCGAGGACAGATGATGGAAGACATGACACAGGCTGCGGAGAACATTCACACGGACACTCCGGAAGCGGTCACGGAAGAAACAAAAACAGAAGGGCTTGCAGAAAGTGCAGGAAAAGAAACGGGCGCACCGGACGCCTATGATTTCAAGGGGATTGTTCCCGATGGCGAAGTCTTTGACGAAGAAATTGCATCCGGATTCGGTAATCTTTGCAAGGAAATGAACTTGACGCAGGAGATGGCCTCCAAGATGGCGGAGTACGGCTTTTCTTATGCCGGCCGTGTCAAGGAGGCAATGGAAGCGGCAAGAGAGGCGGAAATAGGAAACTGGGCAGAGGATACGCGCAAGGCTTTGGGTTCTTCTTTTGACCAAACAATGGGAGATTACGGCAGAGCGCTTACCTATCTTGAACGGGAAAATCCGGATATCCGGGCGGTACTCAATTCTACCGGTGCAGGCAATAAGGTGGAAGTGGTGAAGGCCCTCGCTCTCTTGGGACGGCTCATATCCGAAGACCCGGGACTTTCGGCAGGCAAGGCGGCATCTTCCAAAGATGAGTTATATCCGAATACCAATTTTGAAGCATACAGATAGTTTTCAGTAAAGGAGAGAAATTATGCCAACTATCGGAAATTTAGCAGTAACATTTAATGATTTAAGAAAACGTCAGGCGCCGGATGGTGCGATTGACAAAGTGATTGAAATTTTGCAGCAGTCTAATCCCGTAATGGAAGATATCCGTTGGGCGCAAGGTAACTTGCCGACCGGTAATCAGACTACACAGAGAAACGGACTGCCCGAAATTCATTTGCGCCAAATTAACAGAGGCGTGAAACCGTCCAAATCGTCCACAAAGCAGGTTGTGGATACTTGCTGCCTTTTGGAAGCACGCTCCAAAGTAGACGTAGCTCTTGCCAATATGCAGCCTGATCCGGCGGCGTTCAGGGCCAGTGAAGATAAAGCATTTGTAGAAGCAATGGGTGAGAAGGTTGCTTCTTATATTTTCTACGGGGATTCCATGAAAAACATGGACGAGTTCAACGGACTTTCCGTCCGATATGGGGAATACGGCGGCGAGAAGCACGACGCATCGTATCAGGTGATTAACGCCGGCGGCACGGGCAAAGGAAAATTATCCTCCGCTTATCTTGTCGGATGGGGAGATAACGGGGCAATGGGTATTTATCCTAAGTTCGGTTATGCCGGCCTCCGTCGTGAAGATAAAGGCGTTGAAAAGGTCATCGACTCCGACGGCGGTGAATATGATGCATATACTACACTCTTTACATGGATGCCCGGACTTGCTATTAAGGACCCGGAAATGGTAGCCGCAGTAAGAAACATTGACCTCGGAGCGCTTTCCGGAGACAAAGCTACAACGGCACAGAAAAAGAATGTTGTTGATTCCATGATTCGCGCGCAGGGACGTATGCGCCGTCTGACGGGAGATGTAAAACCGGTATGGTATGTATCTCCCGAATTGTATACATTCTTAACACTGTATCTGAATGATAAGAACAATGTATACATCACAAGAAAGGAACTGGCCGACGGTATTCCGATTCTTGCGGTGAACGGAATTATTGTTAAAAAAGAAGATGCACTTCTCGATACGGAAGATGCAGTAGCGGAAAAGAAATAAGGAGGAATACAATATGATTTACGATTACGAAAACGCCTTTTTTGAAAGTCAGGATTTATCCAAAGGGACCGCGTCCCCGGTCATTGCCAACGGTGAAGGCGGTGACGCTTACCGTCCTCTTTGGCTTTCCGCCCATGTAGAAAAAGAACTGTCCGCCGATGCTACATTGACATTGACTACATCGGATAAGGAAAACATGACCGATGCGGTTACTTTGACCACACTTACACTTCCTAAAGGTGTACGGTCTAAGGCTGCATGTTCTCTTCCGCAGGGAGCAAAGAAATTTTTAAAGCTTGATGTTTCCGGAGCGACAACAGGAACACTGACGGCAGCTCTTGTTCTCGATACGGATGTATGAGTGAGGGGATTCCGTTTGCCCGGGCGGTAGGAAACAGAAAGCTTTCCGACTTGTCGGCCAATGAACTTCGGGCCAAGCTTATTTTGGCAGGGGTGGAAATTCCCCGTGAGGTATCGACTAAAGAGGAATTGATTGCTCTTGTCAAAAAGTATGCATAAGGGGATGAGGCTTTTGCCTCTCCTCTTTTTCTATGTACCGGAACAGGTTGTCCGGCATAGAGAAAAGGAGGATATATGAACAGTACGGATATTTGCAACATGGCTCTTGCCTATATAGGGCAGGGACGGATCGCGTCAATGGGGGAAGATTCGGAAGAGGCGGCGCAGTGCCGTCTTTTTTACGACCATTTAAGGCGGCGGCTTTTAGCACAGCATTATTTCTCGTTCAGTGCAAGGGAGGCGAAATTGGCTCTTTTGGACAGGGAGCGGCAAGGATATAGTTTCGTGTACGCTACGCCCGCTAAGTGTCTTCTTCTGCAGCATGTATACGAGAAAGGGAAAGCAAGAGCGGCGAAAAAAGGAGCATGGCGGATTGTCATGCTCTCCGATTCGGTGCAGGGGATTGCTACAGATATAGAAGAGGCGTGGGCGTCTTATACGGCGGATATAGAAAATGCCGCCGTCTTTTCCGATGTGTTTATAGAGGCATTGACCCACGGATTGGCTTCGGCTATCGCCGTTCCGCTTTCGGGGAGCGGAAGTTTGCAGCAGGCACACTACCAACTGATGGAAAGAGCCGTTATGGCCGCCAAGTTTGAAAGTGAAAGGCAGAATGACCATAAGCCTTGGTTTCCTACAGGCTATACAGAAGGGAGACGGTGATATGGCTAAAGAAACGATGTATGTAATCCAGCCGTCTTTTGCAGGGGGAGAAATTTCCCGTGAGGTGGCAAGCCGCATAGATTTGGATAAATACCAAAATGCACTTCTTTCCGCAACGAATTGCTATATCCGTCCTTACGGTTCGGTATACAGAAGAGGCGGGAGCCTGTATATAGGGGCGGCTAAATATGCGAATAAAAAAGCGATACTCCAAACCTTTCATGAAGACGGCGGCGATGTGCTTTTGGAGATAGGGGAAAGGTATATCCGCTTATGGAAAGATGATGCCTATACGGGGATTGAAATTGAAACGCCTTATGAAGAAAGTGACCTTTCCCGTCTCCGTTTTTGCCGCAGCGCCGATGTCATGTATATTGCCAGCGGGACGCACCCGGTGATGACCCTTTCCCGCTACGGGGAGTTGGATTTCCGGCTGTCGGAAATGAAAATTACCCGTCCGTATTTCGACGCGTCTTTATCTGATGCCGTTGACAGGCGGGGATTTGATTTTTTCGTTAAAGAGGCGGGAAATTATGAATGGGAATGCAAGAAAGACGGAGAGTATGCCATCACTGTTGCCGGAGCGGGCGGCGGCGGTTCGGGTCCGTATATGAAAAGATTGAAAGATGATGACGGGGATGAACAGGTCGTCTATTATTACCGCAAGGAAGCCAAAGGCGGCTCCGGGGAAGTCGTCAATAAAGTCATGTATTTCCGCAAAGGAGAAGTTATATCCGTCAAAGTGGGACGGGGCGGCAAGGGCGGCGGCATACCCGATCCGAACGGAGCCGGCGGCAATATACCGGGGGAAGACGGTACGCCGTCGTCTCTGTATCTGTATACAGCCAAGGCCGGAGGCGGCGGCCGGATACAGAGTGTAGGGCTTCTTAGCCGACCCAAAGCTGTTCCCGGCGCTTCTTACGGGGCAGGCGGCAAAGGCGGATTCGGCGGTGAGACAAAAAAAGTGCCTGCCGAGGCGGGAGAGGACGGTTTCGCGTCTATCCGTTATCTGGGCGTGACCCGTCTGAAAAGCGACAGGCGGACGGGCAGGCTTACTACCATTATTTCCAATAAAGAGATTTTCAGGGAAGACATGATAGGAACGGGAGTGTGTCTGATTCATCAGATGCCGTCGGTTACGGTGTCGGCGGCAAACAACGGAACAAGCGATTCCGTTCTGGTTGGCAAAGGGTGGAAAGTATTAACCCACGGGAGATGGACGGGAACGATTCATATAGAATCGTCGGAAGATAATCAGACATGGAAACCCTACAGAACATATAAATCGGAAGACGATTTCAACGCCAGCGAATCCGGGACGGTGGATAAACCGCTGTATTTGCGGCTTGTTATGGAAACGAACGCCGGGAAAGCGGATTTGACATCTTTCCCTTATGAGGGGAAGGGTACGGCGATTGTGACCAAATTCGAGAACACAAAGCAGGTGGAAGCGGAAATCATAGACCCCTTTGCGTCGGTGGAGGAAACGGAAGAATATATGTTTTCTTCATGGTCGGGGTTTTTCGGCTATCCCCGGGCGGTGGGATTCTTTCAGGACAGATTTGTTCTTGCCGGGACGAGGATGCAGCCCTATATGCTGTGGATGTCAAGGACGGGCGATTATCCGAATTTCTCGGTGGAAAAAGCGGCGGGAACACTGACTGATGACAGCGCGGTGGCGCTTTCTTTCGTATCCCGTGAGCAGTGTGATATTTCTCATCTCTTGCCGGCGGCGGATCTTCTTGTATTTACGACAGGCAATGAATGGATTCTTTCCGGCTCGGATACGGTAACGCCGACAAAAGCGAATCCGAAAGTACAGACAAGCCGGGGGTCGTCGGATATCCCGCCTTTGCAGGTGGGAAACCGTTGTGTTTTCGTCCAGAGAAGAGGGGAATCCGTAAGGGATATAGGATATTCTTTTGACAGTGACGGTTATGACGGTACGGATTTGACGCTTCTTGCCAAGCACTTAATGAGAAATAACGGGATTGTGTCTATGGCGTATATGCAGGAGCCGGACAGCAGGCTGTATTTTGTCATGGAAGACGGGACAATGAATTGTCTTGCCTATATGCAGGAGCAAAAGGTATATGCCTGGTCACAATTAAAGACGGACGGCAAGTATTTGTCCGTCTGCCGCGCCGAAGAGGCGGCGGGCGATGAAGTGTATACATTGGTGGAGCGGCAGGGCGTAAGATACATTGAGAAGATGGCGGGTATGCCCGAAGGGAATGACCCGATGGACTATATCATGGTTGACCACGCCTACCGGTTCAGCGGGGAAGAGCGGAATACATTTCAAGCGGAAACGCTGGCGGGAAGAGAGATTGCCGTTCTGGCCGACGGGCAATACCACGAACATGTAAGGGTTAACGGAAACGGGGAATTTACTCTGGTCTGCCGGGCAACGAATGTGATTGCCGGGATTCCTTATGAAACAGTTATAGAAACATGCAACGTGGAAATGAACACCCAGCAGGGAACGCTTCAAGGGAGAAAAAAGAAAATAGCCGCCTCCATTCTCCGGCTGACAAGGTCGCTCGGCGGGGATATAGGGATATCCGGAGGACGCAAAACGGAAATTAAATATGACGAGTTCGGAGATAATAAGGTACTGCTTTATTCGGGGGATAAGGAAGTGACAATGCCCAACCCGGGCTTTGAAACGGGCGGGCGTGTGGTGATTTCCACAAGCGAGCCGTATCCGTTTACTTTATCTTCTCTGATTCGTGAGGTGGTGGTGTCAGGGTGAAGCGGAGTTATTTCGGCGTAGAGATGATTCCCTTTACGGGGAGCAGGCGGCTTGCCCGCCGGTGGGCACAGGAAATTGCACAACTCATGCGGGAAGAGGATAAAAAGGAATGCATGGCGGCAGGATATTTTCCTTTCGAGGCGGCCTATGGGTCGCTTCTTCTTTCCGAAGAAGCGTATTGTGCAAAAACGGCGGACAGGACGGTCATGCTTTTCGGCGTAACCCCGGACGGTCTTATCTGGGCGTTGGGAAGCAAACAGATAGAAAAACACAAAAAAGCGCTTGTTGCTTGCGGTATGGAGTATATAAAAGAGTGCCTTAACCGGCATTCTTTTTTATACAATTACATTTCAGAAGAGAATATAAAAGCTTTGCGGTTTATCCGCCGGGCAGGGGCGGAAACCGGAGCGGGCATTTCTATAGGGAATACCCGCTTTTTAAAATTTGTGATCAGGAGGGAAAACAATGTGCAGTGTAATGATGGGGCTTGCGGCTCTTCAGGGGTTTGCCCAACACCGGCAAATCCGGCAGGAAACGAAAGCGCAGACCATGATGTACCGCCAACAGGCGGAAGCGGCGGAGGAGAATGCCAAAATAGCGGACCGGCAAAGAGAACAGGTGGCTGACCGGTATGCACAGGAGCAGATGAGACTTGACGCAAGACGGCGTCTTGTGATGGGGCAGAATGCGGCGAGTGCGGGAGCATCGGGACTTGATGGCGCGGGGAGCGTTCTGGATATGGATGCCGCTACCATCGGAGCATGGCGGGAGGACAGCTTGAATCTCCTGTCCAACCAAAGAAACGATGCACTGGATATGTACCGCCGTCAGGTGAATTATGAAAACGAGGCAAGAGCTGACCGGGCGGCGGCTTATAACGTTAAACAGCAGGGGAAAGCAATGCTTCTTGCGAATTTTATTTCTACGGCTGCTGCTATGTATGGTGCGCATCAAGAGATGGGTGGTGCAGGAAAGGGAGCCGCAAAAGGGACTGGATCAAGCAGTTCGTGGAAACCGGAAACGGGGTTTGATAGTAATTTCTCTAACGGTACATTCCGCTATACGGGATATAACGGCAAGACGGGTTCTTTTGGCGGATTCAATGCCGGACAAACAGGCGGATTTAATTTCGGACAAGTAGGAACACCGTCTCTCAAGTTCTCTTACATGAAGAAAGATTATGTAGGACAGGGTATCGGACGTCATCAGGCTTGGAGGATTAAGGGATAACATGAAACTGACACAATTTGAACCGCAGGTCAATCTGAATATCGAGCAGGCTAAAATGCAGGTCTCCCGTGACCTTAATGCCTACGGCGGAAATACGCAGGGGCTTTCGGCACTCGGAAAGGCAATCGGAGCGGCAGGGGATATTTATTACAAGGAATGGCAGAAAAAGCAGAATAACAATGTGATTGATGCCTTGAATGAATATAACCGCCGTGTAGATGTTCTTATGAATGATGAGAATAACGGCCTCCGTGTAACTATGCAGGGAAAGAATGCAGAGGGAATCGAGGCGGCGTACAAGGAAGAGGAAGAGAAGATTTACCATGATATAGCGGAGAAATACAAGCTGAATACGGACTATGCATACACTGCTTTTTCCCAAAAAAGAGAAACTGCCGTCACGGACTCTTTGGCGAATATCAATAAATACCAAAGGGAGCAGGCGGACGCTTATGCAGGGTGGCAATTATCGGAGCTTGCCCAAAATACACAAAATAAAATATTGACGAATCCGGGACAGCTTTCGAAGGAGATGGATAATTGGCTTTCTCTTTCGGGAACTATCTTTGCGGGCAGGGGACTTGACGAGGCGGGTGTTTCCGCGAAACAGAGAGAGGCAATGTCCACTATGGCCACTAATACGCTTACGTCTTTAGCTTTGACAAATGAATACACGGCGGGGAAAAGTGCAGTTGAATATTTCCGCCGTCACGGGACGGATGAAGCGACACTGAAAAAGTTCTCTGAAATCTTCGAGACAAAGAAGATGGCCAAGAGTGTAAAACAGAGTATTTCTGAATATGTTAAGACTAATAATCTGAATCTGACCACTGTAGACTTTGAAGAATGGTATCCGGGATATGAGAAGGCTAATCCGTATTCTTTTTCGGGATCTGATGTAAAGGGGTTTTCTACCGGAAACGCCACGTATGACCAATATGACGAGTGTTTTGAAAAGGCCAAAGAAGCATACGGGTTGTCTGACCATCAAGTGCGTATTTTAAAATCTATGGTATTTCAGGAATCGTCATGGAATCCGAATGCTTATCATGATGATAATGACGGGGATCCAACGTTAGGACTTGCACAATTCAAGTCGGATACGGCAAGGAGCGCAGGACTTGATCCTGCTGACCGCACCAATCCGGAGAAGAGTATTATGGCGATGGCTAAACATTATAAAGATAATTTGGCTTATCACGGGGGAAGTGACGAGTTGGCCATTTTATCTCATAACGGGGGAGCCGGTGGGACGGAGGCCGCCAGAGCTAACAATTATTTAAATAACGTAAATGAGAAATACAACATTTTATACGGGACAAATTGGAATCAAGGCGAGAAGTCTTATTCCTCGGAAGAAATAGAACAGTTGAAAGAGGAACACAAGAAAGCCGCAAAAAAAGAATTCTTGGAAATACAAAAAGCACAACAGTCTCAAATTGCCAACGCAATCAATGACGCAAATAATGCGTTTTCTTCGATGGGGACGGCTTATGAAAAGGAATCGTATTTAAAAACGATGATGGCCGGAAATCCATTATTGGCATCGTCTTTTGAAGGACAAGCGCTTATGAGGAATATAAAGGCGCAGCAAATGAGGGCAAGTGGTGGTGGAAAGACCGGGAGCAGTGGTGTTTGTAAACGACTTATAAGCTTGATAGGAACTTCCATTCTTGCGGAAAAGGATTTACAAGAAGGACTTGCAAAATTAAACGATGAGGGATATGCACTGTCGGATGCAGAAATGGCGGCAGTACATAGTGCATGGACGGATTATAAGAACGGAAGCAAGCAGTACTCTATTGAACTTCCGGACAAGGGCAGACTTTCTGCTTATACGGGTGTTGAAGAAAAAGAATTTGATAATGTCACAATGGGACTTATTCGTCAAGGAATTTATGAGTGGAACAACAATGTGAACGGAGATAACCCGAACATGGTCCCTGCCAATCAGGATGTAGTCATGAGAATAGCGAACAAAATTGTAACAAGAAATAATATCTATCACAAAGATGCGCCTATGTGGGGAATCTTTGGCGGTAAAGATGTAGATTATTCCATCAGCAAGGCACAAATGGCACGGGCAGGAATTAAGGATATGCAGGCTTACGGGAATGGTATGTATCAGATTGAAGGCACCGGCGGTATTCAGACATGGGCAACATCGGAGCAGGTGGAACAAATCGGAATGGGAACTAAGACAATTCTCGATGTGGCGGAAGAAAATCGGCTTGTGGATAAAGGAGTAAAGAAATGAGATTGATAAGCGATGAGGATTTTTTAAAAGTAATAAGAGGGGAAGCAGTAGTATCTAAAGAGAAACCTGTTGTTATGCCGCATATAAGCTTTACGCCTTTTGAAGAAACAAAAAAAGAGGATTCTTCGCTCGGTTTTTCAAAAGATATGGAGTTTATGGAAGCCATGCGAAAGGTGTGGAACATCCAGTTAAATCAAGAAGCACCGGACGAAAAACTTGCGGTAGCGGAAAAAGTAGGGAATGCATTAGGAGTATCTCCGCAAGCGCTCGTTAATGACGATGAGTTATATAAGAATTGCCGTCTGATGTATGAGAGACAAAGAAATCAGGCTTATCTTCAAAATGAAAAGTTTTCCCCGCAAAAGGTCACTGAACTTTATCCGGAACTTTCTGCCGATGATACAGTGGCACTTACGGCGGCAACAAGAGACTATGTGAACGTATTGAAGTCCCGTCGTTTGGCAGATGCCGGAACTCCGATTTATCAGGCAGAAGATAGCATAGTTGCAGATTTTGCGAGTGTCCCCGGCTATTTATGGAATCAAACATCTTCTTTTGCTAAAACAGCGTACAAAGCAGGGGAAGCACAGGACAATATCAGTGAAATCAATTACAAAAATTTCATGGGAGAATTGACTGATGAAGATGCGGAAAAGAAGATAGCTGAACTTCTGCCGGCTATAGAAGAACTTCACAGACAAACAGAAAACAGTTATATCTCAAAAATAGCGGGAGAAGGTATTGTAACAGGTCTTACGATGGCAAAAATGACATGGCGGGGTGGAGAAGATATTATCAAACATTTAGGCCCTCTTGCTATGGAGTTATGGAAAGCGTCGGAGAATGCTATCAAACCGGCGGCCACTTATGCTGCGGCAGGAGGTCTTGCGGCTCTCGGCGTATCGGGAACGGCGGCGTCTGTAACTATGGGTGCAACGGCAGGTGCGGCAGCACTCGTAGGTCTTATGGGTGCTGCCGTTTATGCGGGAACATACCGTGTAGAAGCAGGAAGTGCATACAGAGAATACCGTATGAAAAAAGATGCGGCGGGAAAACCTTTATACACGCAGGAAGAATGCCAAAATCATGCGAAAAGAGTAGGTGCTATTAATGCGGTCATTGAGGCGGGCGCTCTCCAATGTGTTTTATCCGGAGTGGGTAAAGTATTCGGCAAAGATGCGGTCATGTCCATTGTAAAGAGTGAATCGGCAAGAGAGGCTTTAATCGGAGCAGGAAGAGCGGCTATTGCTAAAAAATCACTGTATCAAGGGGGTAAACAATTTGTAGAAACGGCCGTACCGGAAATACTGGAAGAAGGAGCGCAGTCGGCAGTTGCCAATTTAGATGAGAATATATTCGGCAAAAAAACGCATACAACGAGCGAAGTATGGAATGACGCCGTCAATGCCATGATAGAAGCCGTCCCGGGCGTGATTGCTTTGTCTATCGGCGGGGCAGGAGCCAGAGGGATAGGATCCTATCATGCTATGAGAAGCGTATCCAAAATGGAACTTCACGAGCATAAAGAAGAGTTTAAAAGAAGCGCAGAAGCGGATATGAGCCGCGGACTCTTCGAGGTAAGGGAAGAATCTATCTACGATAAAACCGCACCGGGGACATTCGGCAAGGTTGTGCAGAATCAGATGGACAAAAACGGAAAAGGCACAATGTACATCGACGCGGCGGAACTTTCGGAAACAGAACAGGGAAGAGAGGCACTTCGCGGTCTTATCCAAAAGGGCGTTGCCAAAGAAACAGAGGTCATGGCGTCTATCCAAAATAACAGTCCGCTTGAAATCCAGTCGGGCGTATATTTCCAAAAGGCCAATGAATCCACCGGGGATATTGTTTCCTACTACACTACCTTTGAAAAAGACGGTGCTACAATGGCGTCCATTAAACGACACAAAGAAGCACTCAAGGAAGCCGCAAGAATCCAAAATGAAACGGTGAAACAAAGGGAAGAAGAGGCGGCACAGCGAATTATATCCGAAGATTTTGCAGATAAAACGGATATAGAAAAAGACGCTATGAGAAGCGTCCTTGCCAAAGGTATGGAAGATGTGGGCAAATCATGGCGGGAAGCCAAAGAAGAAGCCGTGCAAGCGTGGATAGATATGCTCGGAAACCGGGAGCATGTAGAAACCATACAGAGAAAGCAAAAAGAAGGAGGAAGTGAAGTCTCCGTTATTGATTTCGTCGGAGAAGGCGGACAATACGAAACAAAAAGGGTATCCGGCAATGAAGGTTGGTACAGAGATGCATTTAAAAAAGAAGGGAAAATGCCGTCCCAACGTTCCATTATGGACTATGACCATAATGAGACAGTAAGAGAAATGGAAGCCGGGGGAGCGACGAAAGAAGATATAGATGCATTGAACCGGTATAAAGAAAAAGTAGAAGCATTAGAAGGACTGGAAGATTATGTAAAAACACTGGACAATAAGCATTTAACCGCTAAAATTCTTTTAAATAAAGATACTTTTGATAACGTCTACACTCCTTTTGTAGAAGAACTTGAAAAAGGAAATGAACAAGTAAAAAAGGCTGCCAAAGACAGCGCCCTTATTCTATCCAAAATGGCGGAAACTTTATCTCGTGCTTATGGCGTACCGGTAGAAGATATAGCCGCTTCGCTTCGTGTAAATGACGGAGAAGTAAACGGCTACGAGCAAGCTATGTTTGATGTAAGAAAAGCAGGTATTGTATCTATAGATACTTTTTACAACAGAGTAACAGCCGGAATAAAAAAAGGCGAATCCCCCACTAAAATTAAGTATACAAGCCAATCCGGAGTAACTTATGCAGGGGATAGAATGGTTCATATTATAAAACACGGGTTTTCTAAAGAAGATATAGTTGACCTTGATAAATCTATGAACAATTTATATGATCCCGTTTTTACAACATGGCAAGATGGAAATTTTGAGGGTCAGCATAGAGGAGATCATATTCTGGCAAAAGTAAAAGGAGACAGTGGAAATTATTATGTGGTACTATCTTTTTCTAAAAATGGAGTTGTATGGATAGATACCGCAGTAAAAGAAAAAGATGGAGGTATATACAAAAAAGAAATAGAGGGCAAAAGTGCTAGAAGGCTTACCGACGAAACGGCAGCGTCATCTAGTCATCATTTGACCTCTATTTCTATCTCTACTATACAGAAAGAATTGGGAATAGTCAAGAAAAAAGAATACCGTCAAAAGGCAGATGAAGCTAAACTGACAGAGGATGAAGCGGCATTTTCTCATAATGTCGACCTGTTTATGAATGGGGAACTAAAAGGTGGGAATGTAAAGGTAATGACAACCCCTTTGGTGATGAAACTTGTCGGAGCAGAAATTTTGCCGGTATATATCCATCAAAATGTTTTGGCGAAAATTTTAAAACACGGAAAGAAAGTGGATGGCATTCATGGACACGCCAATGAAATGGATGCGGATATCTTGAAGCAGCTGCCTAAAGCGTTAACAGACCCTATGGCTATAGTAGAAAGTAAAGGGAAACCTGTTGTCATAACAAGCCTTGTAGATAAAAATAGGGATACTATTATTGTTCCGTTTGTGTTGGAAAAGAAAATAAAAGAAGAAAAGTATTATACGGCTAACTTAATAGGAAGTGCATACGGGAAAAAGAGTAATCAGTGGATTTTAGATAAAATATTGGGTAACTTGTTATATATAAATAAAAAAAGAACCGATGATTGGCGTATAACCTCGGGGCTCCAATTGCCCATAGAGGCCGCCGAATTATCGGTTCCTTTTGATAAGTTCACTGTACCAAATGAAACAGACCTTGTCAAGCTCAAAAATGAAAATCCGGAATACTATCAGCAAACAGAACAATATGCAGGCGCTTATGAGGCGGAAAACAATGCTATCCATATCTTCTCGGCAGGCAATGAAAGTACCGCTATTCACGAAGGGGCACACTTTTTCCTTTCCACTCTTGAAAAGCTTTCACAAGATACTGCCATTTCAGAAGAAGCAAGAGGGAAAATAGAAGAGGACTTATCTGTGATAAGAAATTGGGCTTCCTACCGTCCGGAGGTAATGAAAGAATACAGAGGAACGGCACTTTCTAAAGAGTTTAGAGAATATGAAAAGGCTATCAAAGAAAATCCGGATGACGAATCGGTAAAAGAAAGGTTTATGCAGGAACGATTTGCCCGTGGTTTTGAACGGTATCTCATGACAGGAAAAGCACCGTCTAAAGAATTGCAGGGAGCATTCCGCCGCTTTAAGAGTTGGCTTACTAATTTATACAGGTCTGCTATGAATTTAGGAAAAGCGGATGCACCGGAAGAAATGAAACAAATCTTTGATAAAATGGTGGCTACGGAAGAAGAAATCGAGGCATGGGGAGAAGAGGTCAAGGCAAGAAGTCTTGCGGAAGATATAAACAAGCTGAACAAGGCGGTGGATACAAACAAGAGCGAAGCAGGCAATATCAAGGAATGGCTGGAGAATATCAAAGAAACCGCCAAAGAAAAGGCACTTTCCCACTTCATGAAGCAATATAAGGGAGAACTCCTCACTCAATTCGACACGGCGGCAGAAGAAAAAGGCGGCCTTCGGGATCAGGCAAGAGAACGTATCCGGAATGAAGCAAGTGATATTTACAACATAGACATCATGAGAGAAAGCGGCGCCATAGATAAGAACATTCTGCTTTCCATGATACAGAGCATAGGCATCGAAACAGAAGAAGCCTTTGATAAAAAAATAGAAGAATTGGGCGGACACTTGGAAGAGCGTGCAGAGAAAGAGGTGCAGAAAGAAAGACAGAAGCTTATTGACGAAATGCTGACTGAAGAAAATATACGAAGCGGGGCAGAGTCTCTTCTTTTATCCCCTTTGGGGAAAAGCAAATTGGCGTCCATAGAGAACAAGGAAATCACGGGACTTATCAAAAAATATATCCGTCAATACAACGCAGCACTTCTTTCGTTGGAAAATAAAGAATTGACAGAAGCGCAGATAAAAGAGAAAGTCTATGAAATCAAAGAGAAATACGGACTTTTGACAGAAGAGGAAATAGCGGATAAGACGCTCAAAGAAGAAAAAAGGACGGATAAAGAAGCAATCAAAGACCTCAAGGCGGAAGCAGAGACGCTGAAAGACAGGTTGAAAGAAATGACCGCCGGACTTAAAGAGGCAGCAGACTCTTTCCAAACCCCGATGACGGCTCTTAGAAAAGAGGCAAAAGCATTTTTAGACGAGCAGACTGTATCCAAAGCGACTAATTCCGCTTGGTGGGAACGGAAGGCACAAACGGAAGAAATAAAAGCATCACAGGCGCTCTTTAAAAGAGATTTCGGGGCGGCGGGACTTCATAAAAAGAGACAGATGGAATATGAGGCTATCGCTTATCAGGCAAAGAGAAATGAAGAGGCGGTATATGCGGCCATTCACGGGAATCCTAAAACAACATCTTCTCCGGTGGATAAAGAGGGACTTGAAAAAAGAGGTATTCTCGGTGTAGTAAACCGGATAGGAAGAAAAGAAAATCCCGTGCGTCTTTCGGAACAATCTCGCTATTTCGTAGAGCATATGGCTTATCAGTTGGGACTTACAAAAAAAGACGGCAGACTTCCCACTAAAGACGGGGAAAGTGTTTCGTTCTCGTGGGAGTGGCTTGCAAGAGAAATCAATCCGGAAAAGGCACAGGCCTTTGATGAAAACGGTGTACCTTATGTGGGAGATGATGTTATCGCTCCGTGGGCAAAAGCATTGTTTGAAGGAAACCGGGGAAGTTATACCCGCCTTCCTATGCAGGCGTTCTACGAAGTGATGGACGCTATGAAAGCGGTATATCGTATCGGCAGAAGAGAGTATACAGGGAACTCTTTTGTGGACGAGAACGGAAAAGCAATGTCCTTTGATGAGGCCGCAGAAATTATCGTTAAAGAAGTAGCGTCTGACGGTCTTTCTCCTTATGAAAGGAAGGTAACCGCCACGACGGCGGATAAGGTAGTGGGCGCCATAGACAAGAGTGTTATGGAATTGGCACTGCCGGAAGTCCTTATCGGTCGTATGGGCAAGAAGGTATACGAACTTATCTACAAGCCGGTGGACAGGGCATATAAACAGAAACGTGAAATGACCGAAGAGGCATTGAAAACGTTAAAACAAATCTTCGGTGAAGGTTCTTTCTATACAAGAAAGGAATGGTACAGCATCCGGAATGAGAAAAAGTATATATTCGGCACGACAGAGAACGGTAAGGCTATCCAAAAGACAAAAGAAAACGTGTTGGCAATGGCTCTTAATTTCGGGAATCAAGAAAACAGAAACCGTATGTGCGAAACTTATTCGTGTGATGAAGCGAAGATAGAGAAATTCCTCTCTGAAAATATGGAAGAAAAGGATTGGGATTTTGTAGAAGCCGTATGGAAACATATCGAGTCTTATTGGAAAGAAAGAAACGCCGTGCAGGTGCGGTTATACGGAGTCCCGCTCGGAAAAGAAAAGGGAATCACCTTTACCATAAAGACGAAAGAAGGAAAGACAAGAAAAGTAGAGGGCATGTATTATCCGATTTGCTATGATCCGGAGGCATCGTCTAAAACGCAAGAGCGGTCTATTGATGAGATTTTGCGGGCGGATATGTCCGGCGGCGGATTTGCCATTGGCATGGGGTCTACAAAAGCAAGAAAGAAAGGAAGCGGCGGACAGAAACTCCGTGAAGATTTAGATGTATACGTCAAGCATATAGAAGAAAGTATCAATCATATTACCTTAAGAGAGGCAACGGTGGATGTATATAAGCTACTTTCCCGCCGTGATGTGGCTGATGTGATAGAGCGAAAAATGGGCATAGCATATTGCCGGGAACTCAAGCAATGGGCGCAAGACTCTTGGCATAATCCTATTGAAAAAGCAACGTCTTTTGACCGGTTCATGAACCGAATGAAGAGGAATTATACTCAGTCCGTCTTGATGTACAGACTGTCAACGGCACTTCTCAATGGAGCGAATTTGTCGTTGTATATAAACAAAATTGGTGCTACCCGTACGATTTCTTCTCTTTCCCGTTATTGGCTGACAACTCCCGGAAAGCGTAAAGAAATAAGGGCTTTCATCTTGAAAAATTCGTCCATGATGCGGAATCGTGAAACGAATTTAGATGCTGACCTTGCCCGCGGAATCAATGTACCGTCTGCTAAAGGAAGAACGAAAGGAGCGGACCAAGTTGCAAGAGCAGCTGAACCGATAAACAGAAGAGGTTATCAGTTTATTGCCTATACCGACTCTATATTGTCTTGCCCTATGTGGTATGAAACCTATTGGGGAGAAATGCTGAAACAGGAAGCAAGTGGTGTCAATCCGGAACTCCGGCACGAGAACGCCGTTCTTGCTGCGGACAAAATGGTAAGAGAAACCTTCGGAAGCGGCGAGGAAAAAGACAAGCCGGGCATTATGCGTCGGGGGAACATAAAGAATTTCATTCCGTTCTATACATATACGAACCTTGTGATGAATCAATTTATCCGGGGCGGTTATAAAATTTTTGACGGAGATATAAAAGGCGGCGTGAAAGATTTAGTAGGAACGACGCTTTATTGGTGGATATTGCAGGCCGTCATGGAAGCCTCAATCCGTCATGCGTTGGCCGCAGCATCGGACGGAGAAGATAAATATAATTGGTGGCAACGATTCGGATACGCTATGATATCCGGCGGTCCTATCGGTGGTATTCCATTTTTACGCGACGCTGTTCCGGCGGCATATGCTCACTTGTCCGGAATGTACAGTGATGACGGTGTCCCCCGTGCATCGGGTCTTGAAATTGTTGCAGAAACCGGGAAACTGCTACAGGCAATGGCATCAGACAACAAAGACTGGACAGATGTAGGCAGGGCCGCAGGACGGGTTACCAACAGAGCATTCGGATTTTCCGACACAGTATCTGACGGTTTTTGGACAATGGTGCGTGCGTCTACAGCTGACACGGAAAGCACGGCAAGAGAAATTATAGCGTCCGCGCTCCTCGATAAAAATCTTAAGAAGAAAAAGAAAGAGACAAAAAAAGGACAGGTGAAAGATGCTCAAACAAGATATTTGGAGATGAAAGAGAAGGAAAGAAAGCGCAAAGAAAAGAAGAGTAAAGAACAGAAATAAAGAAAGGCCCTGACAGATTTGTTGGGGCTTATTTCTTGGAATCGTATTTTAGAAAAAGAGGGAGCAGAACATGAAGGGAATAGACGTTTCTGAAAACAATGGAGTCGTTGATTGGCAAGCAGTAAAGGACGCAGGCATTGAATTTGCAATTATACGTATAGGCTATGGGAAATTCAATTTAGATAGTAGATTTATAGAAAATGTGAACGGAGCATTGGACGTAGGCTTGAAAGTAGGGGTATATCATTATTCCTACGCGCTATCAGATGATATGGCAGGCGTTGAAGCACGTTTTGTGGCAGATACCATTTATGACTGCGGACTTGAGAACAAGCTTGAAATGGGCGTGTGGTTTGATATGGAGGACGCGGACTGTTACAAAGAGAGGCACGGTGTCACTGATAGACAAGAATTGACAAATATGTGCAGCGTCTTTATTAACCGGATGTGGGAAGAGGGCTTTGATTATGTCGGCCTGTATGCTAACTATGATTGGTTGACCAACGTTTTATATATGGATCAACTCGATGTTGCAGTATGGGCAGCGCAGTATAATTCCAATTGTGATTATGAAGAGGCGGATATATGGCAGTATACTGACAGTCTCGAAATTGACGGCAAGTATTTTGATGGTAATTTAGCGTTATGAGGTAAAAATGAATGGTAAAAAAGAAGATATTTTTATGTTTGTGTTTGTTGCTGCCTTTCTTGTTACCGTGTTCTTTATGTGTTCGGGCAGAAACACAGTACACGATTTACGAGTCGGAGTTGGCGACATTAGAACAGAACTTAACAACGCTAAAGAAGCACAACAAAGAGAAGCAGGAGCTATTGAGCAAGCAAGCGAAGCAACTCGAAGAAGCACAGAAGCAATTAGCAATAGTCAACGAGCAACTGAAGAAATCAAAAGAATGGAACAAAGCGACGCAGAACTCATTGACGAATGCCAATCAATCCTTAGCACAGTACGAAAAAGAGGCAGCAAGAAAAATTAAAATCAAGGCAAGACAGAGAAATATATGGATACTCATTTCTGCCGGTCTGGGGTACTTAGTGGTGAAGTGACCTTTGGGGAGATTGCTTGCATACTATTGATAAGTGTTATAATAATATAAAATTAAAATGATAGTGAGGTCATATCGTTGCAACATCTTTATTTCTTTTTTGATGATTCTGGTATTTTACATGCTACAAATAGCGTTGGGTATTTTGTATATGCTGGGTTTGTGTTTACATCAAGAAATCAGTTAGATAATGCGAAACGAAAATATAAATCATTGCTGATAAAAATAAAAAAGGAATTGCGATGCACAGACGAGTTAAAAGCGGCAGCTCTTAGTAAAAAACACAGAAGAGCATTATATAATGTTCTACGTTCCGAAAAGAGCTTGTCTGTTGAAGTGCATATACCAAGAGTATATGAAAGAATATTATGCTCAGGGAAGTCAATTTGTAGATATAAAGACTATATTCTTAAAATGCTAATTAAAAAGGAAATCGAGAACTTAATTAAATCTGGGGAAATCTCTGCGGATAGTGATATTTTTATACATATAGCTGTAGATGAGCAACTAACCGCAACTGATGGGATTTATGGTTTGAGAGCATCAGTTAAAGAGGAATTACAAAGTGGAATATCAAATTATAATTACGGGAATCTTCATCCCCCTTTATTTAATGCGACTGTAGAAGTTGAGGTTAAGTATTGCGATTCTAAATGTGATTACATGATTCAAGCATGCGATGTTTTAGCAAATAGAATATACTGCTCTTATAAATTTGATAAGGCTTTATTGCGGAAAATACCTAATCATTATTCTTTGCACCAACCTTGACAAGCGTGTATAATAATAGTACAGACATAACGTACTGTTTACATCCAAGAGCCGATGATTCTATTAAGCGTGTAGTAAGCACGCCGTCTTGGATGGAAAACCCCCTATTGGGGGTTTTTTAATATAGATTTTTAAGCTTTGAGTATTAATTTTTTATGCATAATAAAAATAATGTAAGTTAAATTACCTTTTTTACTATGGATATCGGGAGTGTGAATTGTAAGATAAGTGGCATTGCTACAGCATATGCCTGGGTCACCAAAAACAGACAGTACCGGAAAAGGACTGTCTGTTTTTATTTTTG